>ENA-OQDT01000360-OQDT01000360.1-human-gut-metagenome-genome-assembly--contig:-NODE-360-length-30177-cov-4.123361_pt1 | contig 30177 bp, 32 predicted proteins | sample MGYA00242786_ERZ504617 | MGnify/ENA primary metagenome ERZ504617 (study PRJEB26092, sample SAMD00036337) | human gut metagenome | host: Homo sapiens | study: EMG produced TPA metagenomics assembly of...
GTCTCCAAATGAGAAGTTACCAAGCATTTCGAAAAATGTACCTGTCTGGCTGTCTTTCCTACGTTCTCGATATCTCCTGTACGGATACATTTCTGACAGGTGGTAACTCGTCTTCTCGGTGGTATCTCCTGTCCTGTAAAATATGGTTTCAATGGTGCCATACCAGAGTTGATCAGTAACAGACTCTTATCGTTATGAGGCACTAACGAGAAACTCTTCATTGCCAGATGTCCCTTGCTTTCAAAAAACTCAAGAAACATTCTTCTTAATTCGTTTACGCCATACTTCTGCATAATTTCCTCCTGCTCTACATTCATGTATCTAATCAGTATAAATATTTTTATCAATACTAACTTTTAATTATAAAGAGAGACAGGCGTTTTGTCAATCTTTACGCCTGTCTCTTTTTTTGCTTATTTTAGTTCGATTTCACCGAGTTCTTTTGGCGGAAGCTGCTTGCTGGATGCTTTTACAAATTCTTTCACTTTCTTCTGTGCTTTTGGCACCGGGATGTTCGTTCCCGCACCGGCTACACATCCGCCCGGACAGCCCATTCCTTCGATCAGACATCCGTTCATTCTTCCGATCTTCGCCATAGAAAGAATCTTCTTACAATCCGCAAGACCTTCTGCATGCTCAATCTTTACTTCCATACCCGGATAGTACTCATTTACACATTTTTCAATTGCAGATGCCACGCCGCCTGCAACCGCATAGCCGCGTCCCGCACCTGTTGCATTGTGGAAGGAGGACTCTGCCTCATATTCGGAAAGGTCGATTCCTTTCGCATCAAACATTCCCTGCAGTTCTTCAAATGTCACTACAAAATCAACATCACTTCTTACGGTTCTGCGCATCGCTTCCAGTTTCTTGGCCGCACATGGTCCGATGAATACTACTTTAGCATTCGGATGTTCTTTCTTGATCGTACGTGCAGTAGCGACCATAGGAGTCAGTTCCTGAGACACTTCATCGATCATATCCGGGAAATATTTCTTTGCCAGCATTGCCCATGACGGACAGCAGGATGTCAAAAGGAACGGTAATTCTCCTGTCGCAACCTTCTCTACATAATGATGTGCCTCCGCAACAGCTCCGATATCTGCACCAAGCGCCACTTCATACACCTGTGAAAATCCAAGTTCTTCCAGTGCTGCTTTTAAGTTTCTCGCATTGATATTATCTCCGAACTGTCCGGTAAATGCTGGTGCGATCTCAGCAATAATCTGCTCGCCTTCCGACAATGCTCTTGCAAGCTGGAAGATCTGGGATTTGTCTGAAATTGCTCCAAACGGACAGCTTACCATACACATACCACAGGATACGCATTTGTCCGGATTGACATAGGCGCGTCCCATTTTATCCGATTCAATTGCATTTACACCGCATGCTTTTGCACACGGACGCTCTTTTTTGGAAATTGCATCATATGGGCAGACACTCTTGCACTTTCCACATTTGATACATTTTTCCTGATCAATATGGGATTTGCCGTTTACCATGGAAATCGCACCCTTCGGACAGACTTCCATACAAGGATGTGCCAGACATCCTTTGCACATGTTGCTGACCTCATATCCTTTCGCTTCGCATCTCATGCATGCGGATGGAATCACCTGCATAAGCGGCGGTTCATAATACTTATCTGATATGTTACTTGCTTCCACCCCCGCTGTCAGATGTACCGGTTTGTCTTCCGGCCGGAGTGAAAGTCCCATTGCAAGTCTTACCTGTTCTCGTACAACTGCTCTTGCGCGGTAAACACTGTCACGGTACTGCTCTGTCTCATCATTCACCAGTGCATATGGGATTGCTTCCATATCATCGCACAGAGTATCTGCATCTGCTTTGAAGCCAAGTGCTGCAACTTCTTCAAAAACTTTTCTTCTCAACCGTCTTACGGTTGTGTTAATGCCTCTCATCATAGTTGGAGTTCCTCCTGTTTTTCCTTTGTCATTTTTATAACAGTCTATAGTTCTATTATAGACACTTGAGAAAATGTTATCAACTAATTTTGAAAATCAATTTAAAGCAGAATCATATTGTGTTCTTTGCAGGTTTTCCGCATCTGCTCCGGCCACAAACTTGCCTGTACTTCACCGACATGTGCGCGGTCGAGAAGCAGCATGCACAGTCTGGACTGTCCGATACCACCTCCGATGGTGTACGGAAGTTCGCCGTTTAACAGCATTTTGTGATATGGAAGATTCTTTCTCTCTTCGCAGCCGGCTTTTACAAGCTGCTCTTCCAGCGCTTTTTCATCTACACGGATACCCATGCTGGAGATCTCAAGTGCACAGTTCAGTGTCTCGAACCAGAACAGGATATCTCCGTTTAACTGCCAGTCATCGTAGTCCGGTGCACGTCCGTCGTGCGGTTCGCCGCTTGCGAGTTTGTCACCGATCTTCATCAGAAATACACAGCCGTGTTCTTTTGTGATCAGGTTTTCTCTTTCCTTCGGAGTCTTATCCGGATACATATCTTCCAGTTCCTGGGAAGTGATGAAATAGATGTCCTCCGGAAGTTTCTTTACTGCCTGTGGATATTTGTACCATACTTCATGTTCCATATGTTTGATAATCTTGAAGATATTGCGTACGGTAGCTTCCAGTGTCTCAACGGTACGTTCTTCTTTTTTGATCACTTTTTCCCAGTCCCACTGATCCACGTAGCAGGAATGTAAGTTGTCAAGTGCTTCATCTCTGCGGATCGCGTTCATATTTGTATAAAGTCCCTCACCCGGCTGGAATCCATATTTGTATAATGCCATACGTTTCCATTTTGCAAGGGAATGTACAACTTCTATTGTCTCTCCCGGAACGCCTGCGATATCAAACTGTACCGGTCTTTCCACACCGTTCAGGTCATCGTTCAGACCACTGCTTTTTTCTACGAATAACGGTGCAGAGATTCTCTCCAGATTCATCTCTTTTCCGAATTCCTTCTGGAACGTGTCACGAATGTACTTGATTGCTTCCTGTGTCTCTCTTACGCTTAAGCGAGGGTCATAATGTTCTGGTAATATTAATCCCATTTTTTCTGTCTCCTTTTTGTCTGCTGTATATTTTTATGAAATTCTTTGCTCACTGATTACTCTTCTTCAAATACTCTCTGTGCATAATATACGGACTGCATTGCATCTTTGCCGTAAAAATCTGCCCCGATCATATCTGCATAATCCTGATTCAGCACAGCTCCCCCTACCATGACTTTACATTCAGGTTTACGTTCTCTCAATAACTTGATGGTCTCTTCCATGCTTACAACCGTTGTCGTCATAAGCGCGCTTAGACCTACCAGCCGGATATCCTGCTCCACTGCAGTATCTACGATCACTTCCGGTGGTACATCTTTCCCCAGATCGATCACATCAAAACTGTAATTCTCCAGAAGGACTTTTACAATGTTCTTACCAATATCGTGAATATCTCCTTTTACCGTTGCGAGAATGACCTTATTCTTCGCCTGGACTTCCCCGCCTTCCTGTGCGAGTACATCCTTGATCACTGCAAATGCGATCTTTGCCGCATCGGCACTCATCAGAAGCTGCGGCAGGAAGACAGTTCCCTTTTCAAATCCTTTTCCTACCGTATCCAGTGCTGGGATCAGATGTTCATTGATGATCTCCAGCGGTGCCTGTTCCTTTAACAGTTCTCCTGTTGCATGATGTGCTTCTTCTTTCAGACCTTTTTCGATGGCCTCTTTTAAAGTCAGTTCTGCCTTGGCTGCCGGTGCAGGTGTTCCTACTTTCTGACTGCCATATACACGGATATACTCCTCGCAGTTCTTATCGTAATTCATCAGCGCACAGAATGAATAATACGAGCGCATCATATCCTCAGAAGAAGGATTAATGATCCCCGCACTTAATCCATTCTGCATGGCCATCGTATAGAAATTTGAATTAACTGCCGGACGGTACGGAAGACCGAACGAAATGTTCGATACACCAAGAACCGTACAGACACCATAAATCTCCCTGACTTTTTTGAGTGCTTCCAGCGTGACCTTCGCACCTTCCGGTTCAGAACTGATCGTCATTGCCAGCACATCGATCACGATGTCTTTTTTGTCAATGCCGTATTTCTTCGCTTCTTCGATGATTTTTCCTGCCACACGGACTCTTCCGTCTGCGGTTGCCGGGATTCCGTCCTCATCGATCGTAAGACCGATCACAACACCTCCGTAACGCTTAATAAGCGGGAAGACAGCATCCATATTTTCCTGTTTTCCATTTACAGAGTTCACCATCGGCTTACCGTTATAGATACGCATCGCCGCTTCCATTGCTGTGATATCAACGGTATCGATCTGAAGCGGCAGGCTTGATACGCTCTGAAGCTCCATGATGACTTCTTTCATCATCGCCGGTTCGTCAATATCCGGAAGTCCTACGTTGACATCCAGAATATGTGCTCCCTTATCCTGCTGCGTAATCCCTCTTCTAGGATATAATCCATGTCGTGGTCTTTTAATGCCTGTTTGAATTTCTTCTTACCGGTCGGATTGATTCTCTCTCCGATGATCATCGGCTTGCCGCCAAGGATGACCGCATGTCCGTAAGAAGATACCATTGTGATATCTTTCTTTGTTGCCGGCTTTACGCTCATCTCTCTGGTCGTCTCAACCATCTTCTGGATATGTGCAGGTGTTGTTCCACAACATCCGCCGATCACATGCGCTCCCATCTCTACGATTTTTGCCATATATCCGGCAAACTGTTCCGGTTCTACATCATAATAGACTTCCCCGTCACGCTGCTTCGGAAGTCCTGCATTCGGTTTTACGATGATCGGAACCGATGCGTATTTCAGAATATCCTCCAGGATCGGAAGCATCTGTTCCGGTCCCATACCACAGTTGATTCCAAGTGCATCCACGCGGAGTCCCTCCAGCATGGCAATCACTGCCGGGACATCTCCACCTGTCAGAAGTTTTCCCTTTTCATCAAAGATCATGGTTGCAAATACCGGAAGTGACGTATTCTCTTTTGCTGCAAGTACTGCTGCTTTCACTTCGTAACTGTCACTCATGGTCTCGATATGGATCAGATCTGCTCCTGCTTCTTCTCCATAGATCATGGTCTCTTTAAATGCCTCATATGCATCTTCAAAAGAAAGATCACCCATTGGTTTTAATAATTTACCTGTCGGGCCCACATCTAACGCTACATAAGTCGTTCTTCCATCATGCACGCCGAGCTCTGCGGCCTTTTTCGCATTTTGGATCCCGGCCGTCACGATTTCTTTCAGTCCATACTTGGAATCATGGAATTTGATCGCATTGGCACCAATGTATTGCTAAGCACGATATCACTGCCGGCTTCGAAATATGACTTATGAATATCAACGATCTCTTCTGCATGCTCCAGATTCCAGACTTCCGGAAGTTCTCCTGGCTGCAATCCTTTTGACTGCAGAAGCGTTCCCATGCCGCCATCAAAGTATAATAATTCTTTTCCCAGTCGTTCTAATAACATCTGTCTGCTCCTATCCTTTTCCTGTATCTTATGACCTGCGATATGCGCAGTCCCTCTTCTGACACACTTCACAACCTTTGATATGGCAGGAAGTCTCTGTTTCACTGAGACCGATCACTGCTGTCACCGATTTTGACGGTGTCAGCATATTGCCGCCGGTAAGTGTCAGCCCGATCTTCTTTGCCGTATCCAGCATACGGAGGATTATATCCTGATGTGCAATATCAAAGTCTCCATATCCAGGACTGAATCTCGGTCTGATATAATAACCCTCTTTCTTCATATCTGCTTCCAGAGCAGTCTGCCATTCATCCAAATATTCTTCCAGCATAGCAGCCGCACACGCCTGAAGTGTTACCACTCTTGCCATATCTCCGATGGAATATTTCCGCAATAGCAGATCAACTTTCGGTCCAAGCGTTGCACCTAGCAGCACTGCTTTTTTACATCCCGTCAGATTTTTATAAAGATTTTTACTGTGGATATCCAGATTTCCCAGAAGGATTCTTCCACTCTCCGGGAATTCTAATTCAAAAATGCGGTAGACGATCCTGCCGCACGCCTCCTGGGAAAGTTCTTCAAAACAGCTTTCCACAAGCTTCAGCGTATGATCATCTACCGCATGTCTGCCATATCCCAAGTAACGAATTGCTTCTTTCGTTCTTGCGTCCATTTTGCTTCCTCTATTTATTCAGAATCTCTGAAAGATTTGCCTGGATTGCCGCAGCAACCTCCGGTTTATTCATAGAATATACGTGAACATGGTTAATGCCATTTGCGAACAGATCGATGATCTGGTCTGTCGCATACGCAATACCTGCCTGCTGCATTGCTTTCGGATTATCTCCAAAGCGATCTACGATTGCTTTGAATCTCTCCGGAAGGTTGGTTCCGGACATAGACAGGATTCTCTTTACCTGATTTGCATTTGTTACCGGCATGATTCCCGGAATAACCGGAACGGTAACACCCTTTTCTCTCGCTCTATAGAGGAAATTATAAAGAATATTGTTATCAAAAAACATCTGTGTAGTCAGGAAATCTACACCACAGTCTACTTTCTGTTTCAGATGTGCAATATCATCCTTCTTATGTTCGGACTCTACATGTCCTTCCGGATAACATGCAGCCCCGATGCAGAAATCTCCCTGACTCTTGATATCCTCGATCAGCTCATATGCATACTGATAATGATTCGGAAGTGGGAATTCACTCTCTTGTGGAATATCTCCTCTGAGAGCAAGGATATTCTCAATTCCTGATGCCTTTAACTGATCGATTACCTGATGTACTTCTTCTTTTGTTGATGATACACAAGTAAGATGTGCAAGGCTTGGTACATTATATTTATCTTTGATATGTGATGCAATCTTTACAGTATTCTTACTGGTACCGCCGCCTGCACCATATGTAACACTCATATATGACGGTTTCAATTCTGCAATTGCTTCTGTCGCCTTTAATACTCCTTCATATGCTGCATCTGTCTTCGGAGGAAATACCTCAAAAGAAAGATGCGGTGTCTTTTCTACTAATATATCACTGATTTTCATATTTTTTCTGTCGTTCTCCTTTAGTCTGTTTTTACATTCCTTCGTATAATTCTTCGTACTGTTTTGCAGAATTCTTCCATGAGAAGTCTTTATTCATGGCACGTTCAACAATCTTGTTCCAGTCACGCTTCTTATCGTAATAGATCTGTTCTGCATAACGTACAGTTGCCAGCATCTCATGTGCATTGTAGTTCATGAAGCTGAATCCTGTACCGGTCTTTTCATACTCATTGTATGGCTCTACCGTATCTTTTAATCCACCTGTCTCGCGTACAATCGGGACTGTTCCGTAACGCAGACTCATCAACTGGCTGAGTCCGCATGGTTCAAACAGGGATGGCATAAGAAATGCATCACAGGATGCATAGATCTTATGGGACATTGCTTCTGAATAATAAATGTTTGCAGATACTTTTCCCGGATATTTCCAGGCAAAATGACGGAACATATTCTCATACTGCTCTTCCCCTGTACCAAGAACTACGATCTGTACTGCATCCTGACACAGTTCATCCATTACATAGGCAACAAGATCAAAGCCTTTCTGGTCTGTCAGTCTGGAAACCACACCGATCATCATGGTCTTCTGGTTTTCCTCCAGACCAAGTTCTTTCTGAAGTGCGATCTTATTCTTGATTTTTTCTTTACGGAAATTGCTGACATCATAATTTCTCTCAATCTTATTATCTGTCAGCGGATTATAATCTTCGTAGTCAATTCCATTTACAATTCCTGACAGACAATTTGCCCTTGCATTCATAAGACCATCCAGCTTTTCACCATAGAATGGTGTCTTGATCTCTTCTGCATAGGAATTACTTACCGTCGTCACTTTGTCTGCATATACAATTCCACCCTTCAGGTAGTTTGCATCCTTATATGCCTCCAGTTTATCCGGTGCGAAATAATACTGAGGTAATCCGGTAATATCTCTGACACGCTTCGGATCCCATGTTCCCTGGAATTTCAGATTATGTATGGTCATGACCGTCTTGATTCCACGGTAAAATTCATTGCCATATCTGAAATTATCCAGATAGATTGGAACCAGCCCTGTCTGCCAGTCGTGACAGTGAATGATATCTGGTCTGAAATCAATCAATGGAAGTGCGCTTAATACAGCTTTTGAGAAGAATGCAAATTTTTCAATATCCGCATATATATCACCGTACGGTGCATATCCGTTAAAGTAATACTCGTTATCTATAAAATAAAACCTGATTCCGTCGTATTCCATTTCAAGAACACCTACATACTGCTTTCTCCAGTTCAGATCCATATAAAAATGTGTGTGATACTGAAGTTTTTCTTTCCATTCATCTTTCATGCACATATACTTCGGAAGCATTACACGCACATCGAATTTTTCTTTATCAAAATATTTTGGTAATGAGCCGACAACATCAGCAAGTCCTCCTGTCTTGATAAATGGGACTGACTCAGATGCCGCAAATAATATTTTCTTCATTGCATTTTCCTCCCAACCTTAGAATACTTTATCATTATAACGTATTTTTATTCAGAATAAAAGGGTTGTTTACCGGTTTTTATTTTCCAGACGGATCGTATCTGCGATCAGTGCAATAAATTCCGAGTTTGTCGGCTTACCTTTTCCGTTGCTTACTGTATATCCAAAGAGTTCATCCAGTGTATCTAGTTTTCCTCTGCTCCATGCAACTTCGATTGCATGGCGGATTGCTCTTTCTACTCTGCTTGCCGTCGTCTGGTGCATCTTAGCGATCGTCGGATACAGAACTTTTGTGATTGCATTTAATACATCCATATCATCCACTGCCATGATAATCGCATCTCTCAGGTAATGATATCCTTTGATGTGTGCCGGTATTCCGATCTCATGGATCATATCTGTCACCCTCGTCTCCAGATTATACTCCGGCTTCTTCTGCACTGTGCTTCCGGGTATTGCTTCAGAACTATTCCGCCTCTCTCCTTTTCCTGCATCTTTGATCCGGCTTAAGATCATATCATTGTGAAATGGTTTCATCACATAATAACTTGCTCCTTTTCGGAAAGCATCTTCTGTGATCCGCTCCTGTCCAACAGCCGTTACTATGATAAATTCCGGACGTCTTGGTGATCTGGTCATCTGCATTTATTTTTTCCATCACACTTAAACCATCGAGCTTAGGCATGATCAGATCCAGTAGTACTACATCCGGTTCTTTTTCTTTGATCAGACGATACATATCTTCTCCATTATTGGCTTTGCCTATCAGATTCAGATCATGATCCTGCTCTATGATTTCCCCCAGCATATCCAAAATTCTCTCATTGTCGTCAGCGATTGCTACATTAACTTCTCTCATTTTACGTTATGCCTCCTTGTCCCTTAATAATCATGTCGAGTTTTATTATATAATTCCTGCAATTTCCGAACAAGAAAATGTTGTCGTAAAAACCTGACCTGCATCGACAATATTCTGATTATTCTACATGTTTCAGCATATTTTCGATAAAAATCCCATATCCCCTTGCAGGATCATTGACGAATACATGGGTGACTGCACCAGCGATTTTCCCGTTCTGAAGGATTGGTGCCCCGGACATTCCCTGTATGATTCCGCCTGTAATCTCAAGAAGTTCCGGATCTGTCACCTTGATCTCCAGACCTTTATTTTCTTCTTTTGTATGTTTGTCGGTTTTTGTTATACGAATTTTGTATTCTTTTACTTTTCCTTCTACACAGCATCGTATAACCGCATCTCCTTTTTTGATCTCATCCGTTGCCATAATGCCGACCGGCTCTGTATTCCGGAACAGGTTGTCTGTACGTTCAAGGGTTCCGAATATCCCACAATCTGTATTTTTATCAATAGTTCCCAGAACATTATACCGGTTATAGACGATGATTCCTTCTATCCCGCCCGGTTCCCCTCCTGCTCCTTTCTGGATACTGCGAATGCTGGTCTCGTAGACCCTTCCGTCTTTAATCTCCATCAGAGTGTTCGTATCTGTGTCATGGATTCCATGCCCCAATGCTCCAAAACGGCTGTCCGTGTTCAGAAATGTCACAGTTCCAAGCCCCTGTGCATTGTCCCTTACCCATATTCCCAGCATGTACTGATTCTTTTTATTCCGCACCGGTTTTATCTTCACATCCAGATATCCGGAATCTCTCCTGAGCTTTAGGACCACTTCTTCCGCATCCAGCTTTTTTAATGTGTCCTGCAGCCTCTTTTTATCGGCAATCTTCTTTCCGTTACATTCCACTATATAATCCCCGGCTTTCACAAGATGCCTGGCCGGTTCTGTCATTTTCCCATCCGCTCCGGTAATCTTCTCTGTACCTAAGACCATGACCCCTTCCGTCTCCAGATAGATCCCAACCGGCATTCCTCCCGGGATCACAGTGTCCGAAGAAACCGTATCTGCACTTACTTCTTTTTTTCTCCCCTGTTCCTGCCGCTTTGTAATTTCATATCCTGCATAACCAAGGACAGATAACACAAGCAGCACAAGCAGGAATCTACGATACCAGTATTTTCTCATATTCCACACTCCATCCTGTCTTTTGTCTGCACAGCAATAAAAAAACAGACACTCTGTTACAAATGTCTGTCTTAGTATATGGTATTTCAGAAAAAATACTCTGGATCTTTACGTTTTTTATTTCATCTGTGATGCCAGATTTTTCATCTCTCTGGCACTTTGCATCACCGTATCTGTGATCCTGGCTCCGCCAAGGATCCTTGCAAGTTCTTCCACGGAATTTTCTTCATTCAATGGATAGATCTGCGTTCGTGTCACGGCATCTTCTGTCTTTTTTCAATCAAAAAATGCCGGTCTGCCATAGCTGCGATCTGCGCCAGATGCGTAATACAGATCACCTGGTGTTCTTTTCCGATCAGTGCCATTTTTTCCGAAACCTTCTGAGCAGTACGTCCACTGATCCCGACATCGATCTCATCAAAAATCAACGTCTCGATCTCATCTTTGTCTGCCATTACCGCTTTGCTCGCCAGCATAATTCTGGAAAGTTCCCCGCCGGATGCCACTTCTGTCAGCGGCTTCACCGGCTGTCCCTGGTTAAGCGAGATCCTGAATTCCACATCATCAATGCCATCTTTGGCATATTCTTTCTTTTCCGCAAAATGTATCTCAAACTGTACCTGTTCAAAATTCAGATCTTCAAGACCTTTCTGAATCTTTTTTTCAAGCATTTTAGCCTTCTTCTGCCGCAGTGCCGAAAGCTTTCCTGCCAGTTCCAGATACTTCTGCGACAACTGCTCACAGGATTTCTCCAGTTCCTGCATATAAGTATCATAATTTTCCAGAATCCCGATTCGTTCTTCCTGCTTCTTACAGTATGACATGATCTCTTCATAAGAATTCCCATACTTTGTCTTCAGATGATTGATCTCGTTCAGCCGCTTTTCTGTCTCATAGAATTCTTCATCCGAGAATTCACAGTTTTTCTGATATTCTGCCAGTTCATGATTAAAATCATTCAGCAGATTGTCTACATCCGCCAACTGGGTATATAACTGTGACAGCTGTTCATCGGCATCCACAGCTTCCGACAGTGTTCGGAGTGCCCTTCCAAGCTTTTCGCTCGCACTTTCCCCATCTTCGCCCGTATACTGGTAGCATTCCGCAACACTTTGGGCAATCTTCTTTCCGTTACACATGCGCCGGTAACATGATTCCAGTTCTTCATCTTCGTGCTCTTTTAATTCTGCCCGGACGATCTCATCCACTTCAAACTTAAGAAAAGCCAGTTCCTTTGCCCTCTCGGATCCATTTGTTCCTGCTTCCGACAGTTCTCTTATTTTTCCTTTATACTGCTGCCATGTTTCCGCCACTTTTTCTTTCTGCTTTTTCGTTTCTTCTCCGGCAAATGCATCCACTATTGCCAGATGATTCTTTTTATAAAGCAATGACTGATGTTCGTGCTGTCCGTGAATATCGATCAGGATGGCGGATACTGCTTTAAGCGTCGCCATCTGCACCGTCTCTCCATTGATCTTGCTGACACTTCTTCCTTCCATCAGCCTTCTCTGAAGCGTAACAAACCCGTCCTCCGGGTAAACATCCAGTTCTTTTAATCTGCGGATCTGTCGTTCACTTTCTACCGAAAATGTCAGTTCTACCAGTCCGTATCTCGTTCCCTGTCGGAGGATATCTTTCGTGTATCTCCCGCCAAGAGCAAGATTGACCGAGCCAAGAATGATCGACTTCCCGGCACCGGTCTCTCCAGTTAATATGTTCAGTCCTCTGCCGAACTCTACTTCGATCTCATCGATCAAAGCCAGGTTTTTCACATGTAAATACTGTAACATGCATCCTCCTATAAGATAATCTTGCTGATCTTGTCCATTACTTTTACCGTGTCATCCACACTTCGGATCGCACACATGATCGTATCATCCCCTGCAATACTTCCGACAATCTCATTCCATTTCATTGCATCCAGTGCCGCACATACCGCACTTGCCATTCCCGCTACTGTCTTGATCACCAGGATATTCTGCGCCATATCCATAGACAGATATCCTTCTCTTAAGACACGGATATATTTTTCACTCATTGCACTCTCATGATGCTGATGCAATGCATATCTCTGCTTGCCGTTCTCAGACGGTATCTTTGTAAGCTTCAGGTCCCGGATATCTCTGGATACCGTTGCCTGTGTTACTTTAAACCCTTCCTGGTTCAGATATTCTGCCAGTTCTTCCTGCGTTTCAATATGATATTTGTTGATCAGTTCTATGATCTTCGCATGTCTGTTTACTTTCATCTCATCAATTTCCCTTCATCTTTCTCCGTAATATTTCCAAAAAACTGATTTTATTGATCTTCATTATCTTTGTCGTCTTTTCCGCCTTACAGATTGTCAGCTTATCCCCGGTCTGGATCGGCACACTGGTCGCACCGTCAAACGTGACCAGTACTTTTTCGATATTTCCTCTTCGTCCTTCCCCGATCTCAATTACGATCTCATCGTCTGAAGACAGAACAATACTTCTTGTATTCAACGCATGAGAGCAGATTGGTGTGATCACGGTAAGTGACGCTGTCGGTTCCACGACCGGACCTCCGGCCGACAGATTGTATGCCGTAGATCCGGTCGGTGTGGATATGATAATTCCATCCGCTTCGTAAGAATTCAAAAGTTCCCCGTTTACAAACAATTTGAAATAAATAATGCGCAGGTCATCGCCCCTTCGCGACACAACAATATCATTTAGCGCGACATCCTTTTTCCCATCCTGAAATGTTCCTTCTAACATCATGCGTTCTTCATACAGATAATCACCCTGCAGCATCTGCGTGATATCTTCTTCCAGATTATTCACTTCTACTTCTGTAAGATACCCAAGCGTTCCCATATTGATACCCAAAATCGGAACATCTCTTTTCCAAAGTGTTCTTGCCACTTCAATCAGACTTCCGTCACCGCCGATCACGATCGCACAGTCTATCATGTCCGGAATCCGTTCCCTGATAATATTCTTTTCTGCATCCTTTTCACACAATGCACAGTTTCTTCCTGCTATCTCCAGCAATTCTTTTACTTTTCCTGTCACCGCATGATTCGTATCTTTCCCGTCATTGGTAACGATCCAAAACTTTTTTAACATCTGCCTCTAACCTTTCGCAAGTGTAGCAAACGACAGATCTACCGTCTTTTCGACATCGATCTGCGGCGAGATTCTGTCAGTCGCTTCACATTTCTGTAAGTGGACCAGATATTCGATATTGCCTTCCGGTCCTTTGATCGGAGAAAATTCCAGATTCAGCACTTCAAATCCAATAGACATTGCATAATCGATCACTTTATGAATCACTTCTATATGTGTACTCTTCTCACGTACAACGCCTTTCTTTCCAACCTTTTCCCTGCCTGCTTCGAACTGCGGCTTGATCAATGCTACGATCTGTCCTTCATCCGTCAGATAATTACGGATGGGAAGCAGTACTTTCGTAAGTGAGATGAAGGATACGTCAATGGATGAAAACTGCACCGGTTCCCCTATATCTTCTGGTGTCACATAACGGATATTCGTCTTTTCCATACACACTACGCGTGGATCCTGTCTTAATTTCCAGTCAAGCTGTCCGCGTCCCACATCAATCGCAAATACCTTTACCGCGCCATTCTGCAGCATGCAGTCTGTGAATCCACCCGTAGAAGAACCTACATCCGTACATACTTTTCCTTCTACGTTCACATCAAAGTTCTTAATTGCTTTTTCCAGTTTCAGTCCTCCGCGGCTGACATACGGAAGCGTATGTCCGCGTACTTCGATCATAGCTTCTTCCGGAAAAGTAGTCCCGGCCTTGTCTTCTTTTTGCCCATCTACATATACGATTCCGGACATAATGATGGCTTTTGCCTTTTCTCTGGAAGCTGCCAGATTTCTCTTTACCAGTAATACGTCTAATCGTTCTTTCATAATCTCTCCTGTTATCTATCGTGTCACATATCTATAATGTCTCATATAACTTACGGATCTTCGCTGTCATGGTCTCTACATCCAGACCAGTCTCTTTGCGCAGAACCTCCACATTGCCATGCTCTATATATTCATCCGGAAGTGCCAGGATCTGCACTCTCGCATCCGAACCCGTCCTCATCAGATACTCTGTTACATGTTCACCGAATCCGCCGGATCTTACATTTTCTTCGATCGTAACGATCAGCTTGTGCTGCTCTGTCAGGTGATCCAGCATCTCTGTATCCAGTGGTTTTACAAATCTTGCATTGACCAGTGTGCAGTGATATCCGGCTTCTTTTAACTGTTTTCTGACCTCCAGCGCCTCGCCAAACATATGTCCGACAAAGATCACTGCAATCTCCCGTTCTTCGTATAGCATTTCACTCTTTCCGTATACTACCGGACTTCTGAATTCCGGACAGGCATCGCATGCACTGCCTCTAGGATACCTGATGGCTACCGGACCATCATATGCGATACCGAATCTTATCATATCAGCCAGTTCCCATTTATGCTTTGGCGACAGTACAACCATATTAGGGATAGTGCTTAAGTAGGACAGATCAAAGATTCCCTGATGGGTTTCCCCGTCGTTTCCCACCAGACCTGCACGGTCTACTGCAAACATTACCGGAAGATTCTGAAGTGCCACGTCATGAATCATCTGGTCATATGCCCTCTGTAAAAATGACGAATACACGGCGAATACCGGCTTTATTCCACCTGCTGCGAGTCCCGCCGCAAATGTCACTGCATGTTCTTCTGCAATTCCCACATCAAAAAATGCGGTCCGGATATTTTTTCCGGAATCCTGCAAGTCCCGTGCCGTCTTCCATTGCTGCCGTGATCGCTGCCAGCTTATCATTTCTTGCCGCCTCATCGCACATTACTTTACAAAAAACATCTGTATACGTATCTTTCTTTTTCGGGTTTTCCGGTTCTCCCGTCTCTACCCGGAACGGTCCGATTCCATGGAATTTTTCCGGCTTTTCTTCTGCCGGCCCGTATCCTTTTCCTTTTTTGGTAATTACATGAAGCAATACCGGTCCTTCAATCTTTCTTGCCTCTTTAAATGCACGTACCATCGTCGGGATATTATGCCCCTGGATCGGCCCTAGATAGGTGATTCCCATGTCTTCAAAGAACATCCCCGGAACGATCAGCTGTTTGAGACTGCTCTTGGTCTTGCGGATACGCTCGATCACAGGATCTCCCACGACCGGAACGTTATGCAGTACAGTTGTTACACCTTTTTTTCAGATCTGTATAGAAGTCCGCCGTACGCAGCTTTGCCAGATAATCCGACATTCCTCCAACGTTTTCCGAAATAGACATATGATTATCATTCAATACAATGATAAAATTCTTTTTAAGCGTGGATGCATTATTCAGTGCTTCATATGCCATCCCACCTGTCAGCGACCCATCTCCGATTACCGAGATTACACTGTAATCTTCCCTCTGCAGATCTCTTGCGCACACATACCCAAGCCCCGCCGAGATAGAAGTAGAGCTGTGTCCGGTGTCAAATGCATCGCATGCACTTTCTTTTCTCTTCGGGAATCCGCTCATCCCGCCATATTTTCTCAGATCATCAAATCCGTCTTTTCTTCCGGTCAGGATCTTATGTGTATAGGACTGATGTCCTACATCCCATATGATTTTATCCTTCGGCAGATCAAAGACCAGATGCATTGCCATTGTAAGTTCTACTACGCCGAGATTCGATGCCAGATGTCCTCCGGTTTTACTGATCTTCCCGACCAGGAACTTTCGGATCTCCTGTGCCAGTTCCGGAAGTTCTTCCGGCTTCAGATCTTTTATATCATTTGCTTTTTGAATTCTTTCTAACATAACAAGGTATCCCCTTTATCTGTCTCTGTGAATCAGCTGTATCAGTAACTGTTCCAGATACGCATTCTCCCCTGTAAACTGATGAAGCAGTGCAATTGCTTCATTCGATAATTCTTCCACTTTCTTCTGTGCCTGTTCAATTCCCAGAAGTGTTACATAAGTGGTCTTCTGATTCTTCTCATCACTGTGGATCGGCTTTCCAAGTACCTCTTCTGTACTCGTCACATCCAGAATGTCATCCTGGATCTGGAATGCAACACCTACATAATGTGCAATCTTTTCTACGCTCTGTATTTCTGCATCCGAAGCACCACCAAGGATTGCGCCGATCATCATTGCACATTCGATCAGAGCGCCCGTCTTCAGTTCATATATGGTATCCAGCACATCTTTTGAAACCGCATGTCCGGTCTCTTTTACATCGATCACCTGCCCGCCGATCATTCCATAGATACCTGCTTTTCTCCCAAGGACAGTAAGTGCACGCCCGATCTTAAGACTGTCTTCCGGAGACTGCTCAAATGCCCGGAATGCTGTCTCAAATGCGTAATTCAAAAGTGCATCTCCTGCCAGGATTCCCATATCTTCCCCGTATACAATGTGTGTCGTCTTTCTGCCTCTGCGGTACTCATCATTATCCATTGCCGGAAGATCATCATGCACCAGTGAATATGTATGGATCATCTCAAGTGCTGCCATAAAAGGCTTTAATGTCTCCGGTTCTTCTCCAAAAAGTCTGCAGGTCTCCTGCATCAGCATCGGTCGGAGTCTTTTCCCGCCTGCCATCAGACTGTACTCCATTGCCTCCATGATCACCTTCTGATATCCTTCTGCCTCCGGAAGATATCGTTTCAGGATTTCTTCGATCTCTGCCACTTTCATTTTCATCTGTATTGTAAATTCTTCTTTAGAATTCATGTTCCTCACCCTCTTCATCTAATAACAGCATCTTCTTTTCTACTTTATCGATCTTGCTGTTACAGGCTTTCAGCATATCCATACCCTGATGATACAGCTGAAAAGATTCCTCCAGTGAAATCTCTCCTTCTTCCATCTTTTTTATCGTCTGTTCCAGATCTGAGAATATCTCCTCAAGGCTCTGTTCTTCCAAAGATTGTCCTTTTTTTTCCGCCATTTGTTTCTCCTGGTATCTGTCTGTTCTATTTGTTCCGTGCTTTGCACCGGCATCATTTATATCTCATACGTCTTATTCCGCACAGCTTCTACGGATGTCTGAATCAGTCCGTCTGTCACATACACCGTCAGTTCATCACCTTTTTTTACTTGCCGGATACTCTTTATCACACTACCATCCGCTTCTTCTACATAAGAAAATCCCTGATTCAGCTTCCGGATCGGAGACAATCCATTCATCTTCTCGATCTGGATCGCCAGACGGTATCTTGCTTCCTTCACACGGTCATTCATCATCTGACGGAGTTCATCTTCCAGCTCAGCCAGCCTCTGCTGCTGTTCCTGTAACTTATGACGCGGATGCAGATAAGAAAGTCTGGTCTCCATCTCTTTCAGCCGCAGCCGGTTCATACGGACGGCTCCTGCTACACTCCGATTCATGCGCAGACGGCATCTGCCAAATAATTCTCCACCTGTCTGTAATCCCACACTGCAAGCTCCGCAGCCGCCGAAGGTGTCGGAGCACGTAAGTCTGCCACGTAATCTGCGATTGTCACGTCTGTCTCATGACCTACCGCCGATATCACCGGAACCGTACAGTCGAAGATTGCCCTTGCCACTTCTTCTTCATTGAAGGCCCACAGATCTTCGATCGAGCCGCCGCCTCTTCCAATGATAATCACATCTACTTCTTTCATCTCCAGCATACGGATTCCCCGCACAATGGACTCTTTGGCGCCTTCTCCCTGCACCTGAGCCGGATAAAGAATCAGCTGTACATACGGATTGCGTCTCGCAGATATATTCATGATATCCCGGACTGCAGCTCCCGTCGGCGCAGTCACAACACCGATCCGCTTTGCATATGCCGGAATCTGTTGCTTATATTCGGGTGCGAACATTCCCATCTCTTCGAGTTCCTGCTTCAGCATCTGGTACTTCTCATAAAGTGCTCCTTCTCCATCCAGCCGGATCTCATTCGCATAAAGCTGGTAAGCGCCGGTTCTTTCATAGACATTTACGGAACCAAACACAATGATCTGCTGTCCTTCTCTCATATGAAAAGAGAGCCCGCCTCGCTGCCCCGCAAACATGACACAGGCAATCGTTCCGGACTCATCCTTTAATGAAAAATATATATGTCCCGATGTGTGATACTTACAGTTAGAAACTTCTCCCTTTACATAGATACGGTTCAGCATAAAGTCCTGGGTGAACATATTCTTGATATATGCATTCACCTGTTTTACTGTATATACATTTCGAGCCATTTCCTACCTCTGATTAATCTGCAAGCTTTGCCAGTACTCCATTTACAAATGATGCACCGTCTTCACTGCTGTATTTCTTCGCAAGATTGACAGCTTCGTTGATTGCAACACCTGTCGGGACATCCTCGTCCCACTTCATCTCATAAACCGCAAGTCTCAGGATTGTAAGATCTACCTTGTTCATACGTCCTGTCTTCCATCCGGTCGTATGCTCATTGATCATTGCATCGATTTCATCAATCTTCTCTACAACTTTCTGCGCTTTTTCACTGATATACTGCATATCTTTTTCTGTGGCGCCTTCGATCTGTTCAAAATACAGTTCTGCCTGTGTTCCCTGTTCTGCTTCTTCGTTAAAATCAGCACCAAATATCAACTTAAAGATATGTTCTCTCTGCTCTGTTCTCTTCACTTATGCTTCCTCCGGTATCTCGACTCCGGCAACGCGGATGTTCACATCTGCCACCTCAAGTCCTGTCATATTCTCAATTGCAGTTTTTACCTTTTCCTGCACTTTAGAAGTGATGTCTTTGATGCTGTAACCATAATTCAGGTTCAATGCCAGGGATACCGTTACGATCCCGTCCAGCACATCTACTTTTACACCTTTGGATAGAGACTTCATTCCAAGCTTGCTGATCAGTTCTCTTGTCGCATTTCCCGCCATAGAAGCAACACCTTCTACTTCCATTGCAGCAAGACCTGCGATGATCGCTACAACTTCATCTGCAATCTTGATCTCTCCAAGATTTTCATCTGTTTTTATTGTATACGTATTTTTTTCTTCTTTACTCATATTCTAAGCGACCTCCCGTCTGGTTTTTCACTGTCTTTTATTATAACAAACTTATATACATTTGAAAACCCCCAGTCATCCCGGGAGTTTTATTTCTGCTGATATTTTTATGATCTGCCGAACTCGGTCAGTTTCAGTCCTTCATTTCTGTCTACCGTCATACGGATGCTCCATTCATTGACAAATAACAGAAGCGGACGTCCCTTCAGATCTTTTACCTTTTTCATATCCGAAGTTCCGGTCAGTTTATCCAGATCAATTTCTTCATTTTCAATCCAGCGGATGTACTCATATGGCAGATTTTCCAGACGGATCTCCACGTTATATTCGTTCTCCAGACGGTATTTTAACACATCAAACTGAAGCACTCCGACAACACCGACAATGATCTCTTCCATACCGGTATTGTATTCCTGGAATATCTGTATTGCACCCTCCTGGGCAATCTGGTTGATTCCCTTAATGAACTGCTTTCTCTTCATAGTATCAACCTGGCGCACACGTGCAAAATGCTCCGGCGCAAATGTCGGGATCCCTTCATATGTGAATTTATCCTGTGCGGTCGTCAGTGTATCTCCGATTGAAAAGATTCCCGGATCAAATACACCGATGATATCTCCGCCGTAAGCTTTACTGATCATCTTACGCTCGCTTGCCATCATCTGCTGCGGCTGGGAAAGACGTACTTTCTTTCCGCCCTGCATATGATATACATCCATACCGGCTTCGAATTCTCCGGAGCAGATACGCATAAATGCAATCCTGTCCCGGTGCGCTTTATTCATATTCGCCTGGATCTTAAATACAAATGCCGAGAAATCTCCTTCTTCCATCGGATCGATCGGACCTCTGTCAGATGTTCTCGGAAGCGGTGATGTCGTCATCTGAAGGAAATGCTGGAGGAATGTCTCCACTCCAAAGTTGGTAAGCGCGGATCCAAAGAAGACCGGTGAAAGTTCTCCCTTGCTTACCAGTTCCTGGTCGAATTCTGCTCCGGCACCATCCTGAAGTTCAATCTCTTCTTCCAGCTGCACTCTCTGATCATCTGTGATCAGCCACGAGATCTCCGGATCATTGATATCTACCTTCTTTACTTCTCCCTGCGTCGTTCCCTTTTTTGTATCCGAGAAGATTTCCACCTTTTTACTTGCTCTGTCATATACACCTCTGAACTCTTTACCTGAACCGATCGGCCAGTTGATCGGGCATGTTGCGATTCCAAGTTCATTTTCAATATCATCCAGAAGTTCAAATGTATCCATTGCTTCACGGTCCATCTTATTGATGAATGTAAAGATCGGGATATGGCGCATCGTACATACTTTAAACAGCTTTCTCGTCTGTGCCTCGACACCCTTGGATGCATCGATAACCATCACCGCAGAATCTGCTGCCATCAGGGTACGGTAGGTATCTTCCGAAAAGTCCTGATGTCCCGGTGTGTCCAGGATATTGATACAGTATCCGTCATAATTAAACTGCAATACGGAAGAAGTAACCGAGATACCTCTTTCTTTCTCAATCTCCATCCAGTCAGAAACCGCATGTTTTGCAGTCGCTTTTCCCTTAACACTCCCCGCCTGGTTGATCGCTCCTCCGTAGAGAAGGAACTTCTCTGTCAGTGTCGTCTTACCTGCATCGGGATGTGAGATAATTGCAAATGTTCTTCTTTTCTTTATCTGATTCTTTACTTCATTCGTAATCTGTGACATATATTATACACTCCTAATTTATAGTATATCCGTTTATAGGCACTATTAATCAGTATAACATATGTCTTTAAAATGCTCAAATATATTTTTCCTGTATTTTCAAGGTTTTCCCTTGTTTTCTGTAACTTACTTCGAATCCGCATTCACCGGATTGATCACAATATTCTGTGCTGCCACCCCCGTCTTTCTGGTCACAATATCTTCGATCTGCGCACGATTTGCATCACTTAACTCGGAAGCTCCTACGATCACATCTGCCTGATCATCCGTGATGCTCACAACGGAATTATGAAATCCTTTGGCTGCCAGGAGTGACTCTGCAGCCGATTCTTTTTCTGCGGTCTCCGTCATCTGTACCATCTGGTTCACGGCTTTTCTTTTTCTTCGGCGCTGAGATTCTTATTATCGATAATATTCTGTAATGTTTCTTATTCTTAGAGCGCACTGTTCCCTGCTCACCTTTGCCTGCGACACAACCGTAACTTACCGATCCATTTGTAAGGACTGCTTCTCCGGGTGTTCCGTCTACACTTCCGTCATCTGTACTTCCGGTATTGCTGTTCTGCGCCGCTGCCGGAATCCCCTCCTGACTTTTCATATCTCCGGATGACACCGATGCATCTTCATCGGAAATATCCAGCAATTCCTTGTTCGCAAGTTCAGAATTGGTCTCCTGTGTCTTCGTCTTGTTCGGAAATAATTTGCCCGAGTAATTCATATACCCTGCGGCTGCGATCATCACTGCCAGTGTTGCGATCACAATCTGATTCTTCTTTGCAATCTTTTTCAATGTTATGCCCTCCTGTCCGTTTTACACTGCTTTAATTCATCTGCTTTTTCATTATTCTAATCTTATGCGGTTCGATATCAAATAATGCCTGGACCGCACTGCTGATATTTTCTTTCACCACTGCATTCCCGCCGCCATCTGCGATCACGACCACACCTTCGATTTCGGGACTTAATTCTTTGCTTACATATGGAGATCCGCTACCCTGAGTAGTACTGTCACTGTCACTTGCATATACCGTATTTTCTTTTTTGGATGCCTTTGACGACTGTCTGGTTCCTCCCTGGCTGTCTTCTTCCGTCACCGTTTCCTGATCCGATTCTGTATCCTTATCCAGCACCTTTTCTGCTGAAGATTTCAGTGTGATCATCACCTTTACTTCTCCGGCTCCTTCAATCTGCGATAAGATCCGGCTCAGGCGGTCTTCCAGATAGGTAGTATACATTTCTTCGTCTGTCCCATCAGATGTCCCCCTTACAGTTTTTCCTGTATTGCCGTCTGATGCGGACGAAGCATGTTCTTTCGTCTTTCCTGCCGGAACTGCGATCACCATCAGAAGAATTCCTGCAAGAAGCAGAATCAGGAGCTGATCTTTTTTTAAATTTTTAAACGAAAACTTTTTCCAGTTTGTAAGTTTGTTCGGAAACAATTCACTCAGATTCTTTGCCGATTTCAATCTGCTCCACCTCGATTCTTCTGTTCTGGCTTGTATTTTCATCATTCTGTCCGTCTATCCTGAGGATCTCTTCCTGAACTTTCTGACTTTTTTCTTCCAGTTCACTGACCTGAATCTTATATACACTGTTATGATAAATTTCTTCAAATGCAGTTCTCTTATCCAATAATTCCAATACCGGAACAACCAACATTGCTGTCAGAATCAGTCCCAGAACGAAACGGACATATTTTTGGAACCCATGATCCGGCAGCATCTGTAAGATCATGCTTCCAAGCACTGCAAAAAATGATAACTTTAAGATCCAGTTATAGATAAACTCCATCTGTCCCGCTCCTTTTTGGTCATGCATTCGTCACCGCCGCCACGATTGCGATCGTCAGCAGAAATAACACTCCCACAGTAAATACAATCTGCATCAGTATCTGACATCCTTCTCCTACCGCTTCTACGCAGCCCGTGACACGTTCATCCGACACCGGCTGGATCATGGCAGCCGCAAGCTTATAAAGAAGAGCTGTTCCCGCAGTCTGGACTAACGGTATGACACACAGGGCAATACAGATCACCGCTCCTGCCATCCCGATTCCATTCTTTACCAGTACTGCCGTTCCAAGCGCTACCTCCGTCATTCCGCCCAGGAGATTGCCTATTCCCGGGATTGCCTCTGCACCTTTCAGTACGGTGCTTCTTTTCACCGTATCGATCGCAGGACTGATCATTCCCTGGATCAGGTTCGCACCGATGACACACGCAAGTGCTGTCTTAAGCGTCCAGCGGATGACAATTTCCAGGAATTCCGATAATTTCTCCAACATATCTTCCGGTCCCAGAAAATTCAGGATACGGATGATCATATACACTCTCACCATCGGCAGCAGTACATTTCCGATTATGATCTCAACCGCATAGATTAAAAACAGAACAAGATTGTAAAATGCCACCCCGGTCACACTTCCCTTCGCCACCGCAACCGCCAGAAAATAAACCGGATAGAATACTCCCATAAAAGCAGTGATATTCCGTATCCCGGATTCCACCCACTTAAGAACCACATCAAAAGCAGCGACCGTCAGTGCCGCCAATAACATGTAAATCATATAGAATCCGACACTTGCCACCTGTCGGTTCTGAAGGGTACCTGCAAACTGATTCATGAATGCTGCAATCATTGCAATCAGCAATATATGTATCAAATTCTTTTTGCCCGTCTGAAGCAGATAAAACATCTGCTCCCTGACGAATTCTGAAAGAAGCTTTGCAGATGCCTTCAGATTTCCGGTTAAGATTTCCGATATTACTTCTTTAAATATGATCCGTTTTTCAGGGAACAGAGACTGTAAGGAATCGTCAATTTTGCCGTATTCAAATTCTGAGAGGATGCTTTCTTTTATTTTCTGTTGTTCCTGTTCTGGATCCGCCGCATAACAATATGTAACTCCAATATCTTCCAACGCCGAAAACAATAGCAAAAATATTAAGACGCACCCGATATAAATACCCGTTATTTTTTATATCCCGCACTACATCTCATACCAGAAATCCCCGTATCGTCTGCAAAAGCGCACTTAACACCGGAAGACTTAACACCAGGATTGTAATCTTGGCGAACACTTCGATCTGTAATGCAATCGTCTGATACCCCGCATCTTTACATATTGCCGAAGAAAATTCGGCCGCATATGTGATCCCAAGAATCTTCCACAATGTTTTCCAATAATCATTGCCAGGCCCGGCAACGCTGTTGATCTCATTCAACACATCTTTGATCAGTCTGATCTTCCCAAGCAAAGTGGCAAAGATCAAAAGACCAAGGACAATACTGATATAGATGCCATATTCGGATTTACCACTTTTGAACTGCAAAGCCAGAAGAACTCCTGCTACTCCCAGTATTCCGATCTGCAGCATACTCATATGTTCCGCCTCCCATCCCATATAGCACATGCTTCTCAGACATCACACATTTTATAACGAGAACAGATCCTGGATGGATTCAAACAGATCATAGATATATGGCACGATCCAGAATAAAACCAGTAAAAGTCCTGCCAGACTGGTCAAGAATGCCTGTTCTTCTCTTCCGCTGTGTTTTAACACCTGACAAAGTATGGATACAAGAATCCCTACCGCCGCAATTTTAAATATCAGATTCACACTCATATACTGCCTCCTATTTTTTACAGGAGGATAATTGCCAGAAATATGCCTCCGGTCACTCCGACACACTGGTACAGACGGATTCTCTCCTTCTGCTCCGTTCTCATGTCCTCCATTTTCTGTTCCATTTGTTCCAGGTACAGATCCAATGTCTTCACCTGCATCTCGATATCGATCGTTCCCAATTCACTGCCAAGGCGTATCAGACTCTCCATCATATCCTGCGGGATTCCGGTTTCCGCAAGATATTTCCTCGTCTCTTCTTCCCATATTCCCGCCAGACTTGTACCCTGTCTTTTCGTCAGCCTCTCGCACAAAGAAAGCAGCCACATCTTATACGGTTCCTGCGCTTCGCTCCCTACATGCAGAAACGCTTCCGGAAGCACCTGTCTGGAATAACGGATCTCACTTCTGATCCGAAAAATCAGTTTTCTCAGATATCGCATCTGTCTGTAACACTCTTCTATTTTTGCAGCCTGCAACATTCCCCAGCCCCCGCCTGCAAGAATGACCATGACTGCCCCGATTCCTTTTATCATTTCGCCATTTCCATCATTTCTTTGTATAGAAGGCTTCCCCTGTTATCAAAGATTCCTTCGATCTGTCCCACGTGTGCGTCATTTCCAAGTAAAATATACCGTTCGAACCTTCCTTCTCCGATCATCCGGTTGAACAGTGGTTTTTTCCTAAGTTCTTCCATTGACTCTGCATGTACGGTCGCCAGCATCTTACACCCACAGTGCATGGCATATTCTATGGCATGTACATCTTCCGGTGTCCCAATCTCATCCACAGCGATCACCTGCGGTCCCATTGAACGGATCAGCATAATCATCCCTTCTGCTTTCGGGCACCCATCCAGAATATCCGTACGGATTCCAAGATGATTCTGCGCCACACCCATATAGCAGCCGCCAATCTCCGAACGTTCATCCACCACACCTACCGCAAGTCCCGGAAGCCAGGAATTTCCTTCCGATATCTGACGGATCAGATCTCTTAACAGTGTCGTCTTTCCGCATCCCGGCGGCGATACGATCAATGTATGACATAACATCCGGTTACATACAATATAGGGAAATACCGCATCGGCGCATCCGATCATCTCATGTGCCACACGGATATTCACCGAAGAAATGTATTTCAGATTCTTTACCTTCCCATTTTCCATAATAGCCTGTCCCGACAATCCCACTCTGTGTCCTCCTTCGATCGTGATAAATCCCTGCCGCATCTCCTGCTCGCACGCATATAGGGAATAATTACTGATGTATTCCAGCATTTCGCGGATATTATCTTTCGTCACCAGGTATGGCCGTCTGGCTTTCGCTCCGGGAATAACTTCTGTGTCATGATACAGGAAGATCAGCGGCTTTCCCTCCCGGAGACGGATCTCCTGTAAGTATTCGAACTCCAGCTTTTCCTTTTGTATAATACTTCTGACATCCCATGGCAGGACTTTTAAGATTGTATCTTCTTTCATGTTCATCACCTCTTTACACCCATGTATATGTGGATGGGCGGAGATTATGACTGGTATTTTTTCCAGAAACACAAAAAAAGCCTCGGGTTTCCACTACCGGAAATCCGAGGCTTTCACATAACATCTGATATTAAATTATAATCTTATTCCGCTACATCCTTCATAGAGAATGAGATTCTTCCCATCTTGTCCTTGCCAAGGCATACAACCTTAACAACATCGCCAAGTGTGAGAACGTCTTCTACACGATTCACTCTTTCTTTGGAAAGCTTAGAAATGTGTACCATTCCTTCTTTTCCAGGTGCGAACTCAAGGAAAGCACCGAAGTCTTTGATGCTGACAACTTTTCCTTCCAGAACCTGTCCGGCCTCAAAATCTGTGACGATGATGTGGATCATCTTCTGTGCTTCTTCCATACCTTTGGCATCTGTTCCGCAGATAGATACGGCACCATCATCTGTAATGTCGATCTTCACACCTGTCTGCTCGATGATCGCATTGATTGTCTTTCCACGCTGTCCGACAACATCACCGATCTTCTGTGGATCGATCTGCATCTGGATGATCTTCGGAGCGAATTCTCCAACCTCTGCTCTTGGAGCATCGATTGCTTTATTCATAACTTCATCAATGATGTAAAGTCTTGCTTTTCTTGTCTTAGCAATAGCTTCTTCAATGATCGGTCTTGTCAGTCCGTGGATCTTGATATCCATCTGGATCGCTGTGATACCTTTATGTGTACCGGCTACCTTGAAGTCCATGTCTCCGAAGAAGTCTTCCAGTCCCTGGATATCTGTAAGCACCAGATAATCATCGTCTGTATCACCGGTAACAAGTCCACATGAGATACCTGCTACTGCAGCCTTGATTGGTACACCTGCTGACATCAGTGACATAGAAGATGCACATACACTTGCCTGAGATGTAGAACCGTTAGATTCGAATGTCTCAGATACAGTACGGATCGCATACGGGAATTCTGCTTCGCTTGGAAGTACCGGAAGCAGCGCACGCTCTGCCAGTGCTCCATGTCCGATCTCGCGGCGTCCCGGTCCTCTGGATGGCTTTGTCTCACCTACAGAGTATGATGGGAAGTTGTAATGATGCATATATCTTTTGACTGTCTCTGCTTCATCCAGACCATCCAGTTTCTGAGCTTCAGAAAGTGGTGCTAATGTACAGATATTGCAGATCTGTGTCTGTCCACGAGTGAACATTGCAGAACCATGTACTCTAGGGATTAGGTCAACTTCTGCCGCAAGTGGTCTGATCTGGTCGATCTCTCTTCCGTCCGGACGTTTGTGGTCTTTTAAGATCATCTTACGTACCGTCTTCTTCTGATACTGATATACAGCTTCAGGAAGAACTGCAAGCCACTCTTCATTTTCAGCAAATGCTTCTTCTAATTTTTCTGTTACGGCGCGGATATTCTCTTCTCTTGTCTGTTTGTCATCGGAGAATACTGCTACTTCCATCTCTTCCGGAGTAACGAACTCTTTGATTGCTGCAAAGAGTTCTTCCGGAACTGCACAGCTTTCATATTCGTGTTTCGGTTTTCCGCATTCTGCCACGATTGTATCAATAAATGCGATTACCTTCTGGTTTAATTCATGCGCTGCAAAGATCGCATCGATCATCTGCTGCTCAGGAACTTCGTTTGCTCCTGCTTCGATCATGATGACTTTCTCTTTTGTCGAAGCAACCGTTAAAGCCATGTCAGATACTGCTTTCTGAGCTGCTGTAGGGTTGAATACGAATTCGCCGTCAACCAGACCTACCTGTGTAGTAGAGATTGGTCCGTCAAACGGGATATCAGAGATTGTTGTTGCGATTGCTGCACCAAGCATAGCTGTAAGCTCCGGTGAACAATCCTGATCGACAGATAATACAAGGTTCTCCAGTGTTACATCGTTACGGTAATCCTTCGGGAACAGTGGTCTCATCGGACGGTCGATCACACGACATGTAAGGATTGCATTCTCAGATGCTTTTCCTTCTCTCTTATTGAATCCCCCAGGAATCTTTCCTACCGCATACATTCTTTCATTGTATTCAACGCTCAGTGGGAAGAAATCGATTCCGTCTCTTGGCTTCTCTGAAGCAGTTGCTGTACACAGTACAGTTGTATCACCATAATGCATTAACACAGCACCATTTGCCTGTTTTGCAACTCTGCCGACATCAACTCTTAAGGTTCTTCCGGCGAGTTCCATCTCAAATGTTTTATACATAAATGTGTTCTCCTTTATTTTTTCTTTTGTGGTTCAAGATCACCCCGAAACTACTGAAAAACACATTTTTATATCAAATATACTTTTCAGTGGTCTCGGTGAAGTTTTCCCAATCCACAATCTTACTTATTATAGCATACACTTTCACAAAAAGCTATACCTAAAATCGTTCACATGCTCTGTCACTGATGACTAACTGATGACTTTTATTGCTTATTCCGATAATAGAAAAGGGACATTCTTCCGAATGTCCCCATAAAAAGCATGAATTATTTTCTTAATCCAAGTTTCTCGATCAGTGCACGATATCTTTCGATGTCTGTCTTCTTCAGGTATGCAAGAAGTCCTCTTCTCTGTCCTACCATCTTAAGAAGTCCTCTTCTTGAGTGGTGATCCTTTGGATTAGCTTTGAAATGATCTGTAAGATCATTGATTCTTGCTGTCAGGATAGCGATCTGTACTTCCGGTGATCCTGTATCTCCTGCTGTTCTGCCATACTGTGCTACGATCTGTTCTTTCTGTTCTTTAGAAATCATGTTTGTTTCCTCCTGTATTCTCTTAAATTAAAACGCCTGATATTAAGTAACGGTTGGAGTTTCCAGTTACCGAACACCGGCTTCAACGTTGCTTAGTATATCATATGAATTTCCCTGTGTAAAGAGAAATTTATACAATTCCAAAATATTCCATTCCCTTTGCAATATCCTTATCAATCTGTTCTTTCAGTGCTCCGATTCCATTGAATTTTTGTTCCGGTCTCCGGAATTCCATCAGACTGATCCGGACTTTTTCTCCGTATGCATTTCCCGAATATCCAAAAAGAAACGCTTCGATCAACAGCTTCTTCTCTTCCGTTACAGTGGGCTTAATACCGACATTTGCAATCCCCGGATAGGTCTTGTCCTGTACATCGATCTTACAGAAATAGACTCCGTGTGCCGGCACGATCTTCCCGTCAGGCCATGCAACATTCAGTGTCGGAAATCCGAGCGTACGGCCAAGCTGTCTGCCATGTTCGACCATCCCCTCTACTTCAAATGGATAACCAAGCAGTTTTTCTGCCAGTCCCACATCTCCGGCTTTTACCACTTCTTTTACATAAGTACTGCTGATGATCCGGTCATGATAACATTCTTTTTCTATGACGATCAGCTGATAGTCATATTGATCTGCATATTCCGCCAGCATATGCACATCCCCGCGTTTCTCACATCCGAATGTAAAGTCTGTTCCTACCACAACATATTTGGCATGAAAAAGATCATGAATGATCTCCTGTATAAAATCCTCCGCACTTTTCTGACGGAAAGATTCAGTAAACGGGCATTCGATCAGGTAATCGACTTCGTCTTTCACCCTTTCCTGCCGTTCTTCCCCGACCATCAGAAGTTCCGGAGTAATCCCTCTTTCCTTCCATAGCGGTCTCATGTCAAACGAACATACGATGCTGTTAATATTCTCCTGTTCTCCTAATTCACGAACTTTTGTCACAAGCACCTGATGGCCTCTGTGTAATCCATCAAACTTTCCAAAAGTCACCGCTGCCCTGCCGCTTCCGTTATATTCCGCAAGCTCCCT
>ENA-OQDT01000363-OQDT01000363.1-human-gut-metagenome-genome-assembly--contig:-NODE-363-length-30103-cov-18.158093_pt1 | contig 30103 bp, 30 predicted proteins | sample MGYA00242786_ERZ504617 | MGnify/ENA primary metagenome ERZ504617 (study PRJEB26092, sample SAMD00036337) | human gut metagenome | host: Homo sapiens | study: EMG produced TPA metagenomics assembly of...
TGAAAGCCTGCTTTTAGCAGAATTTTGCCCCTTTAGAATTGACCCGCCGATGGAACCTGAACAGGAACACCTTTTCAAGCTTTATTCCGGTTCGGGTATCCACAGCCTTCCTGAATTAAATCCCAATCTTCTTCAAAATATCCACCGTATGTGATCCTGCCCCCACAAGTTCCGGGCGTTCACATACAGAAAGATGATATCGGATAAATGTCTCAAATGTCTCATCATCCATTGCATTGAGTACCGGGCGCATATAATCCGAAGGTCCGTCTGCTGAGATTACTTTAATCCGTTCCAGTCCGGCGGCCTTATTATATGCATCCATATCTTCCAGACGTACATAATCATAGAGGTCTTCCGGTTTTGGCTGTACACGGAAGTTTTCATCAATCTTTCCACTTTCTATACATTCTAAAATATGATTCTGTTTGAATCCATAGGTCAGGACGCTGTATTCATTCATACAGTAAGCAACCATGATTACACCGTCATCTTTTAGTACACGTTTTGCTTCGGTCAGTGCCTTGACTTTGTCTTCCATGGAATACAAATGGTACATAGGGCCAAATACCAGGATCAAGTCGAATTCTTTATCCGAAAAACGAGATAATTTCATAGCATTACCCTGATAAGCTTTTACGGAACTGTTCTTCTTTTTTAAAATGCCAAGATTATATTTAACCAGTTCAACAGCGGTAACATCGTAACCTTCTTCCGCAAGGGCGACACTGTAACGGCCGGTTCCTGCACCTACATCCAGAATTTTTGCAGATTTATCTTTTGGAAGATATTCGTGTATATATTTCATAGAAGTTGTAAATTCGACTTGTCCATGCCGGCTTCCAAGACGTTTTTCTTCGTTAAATTTATTATAATATTTCTCAAGTTCAGTCATCATAGTGAAGAATTCTCCTTATATCAAAAAAAGTATCTGCTCATACCTTATCCACTTTAACATAAAGTCCGGGATTATGGGCATAAAATATTTACAGAATTGAGAAAATATCATTCATTCTGTATAATAAGATAACAATAAGATCCTGTGAATGACAAAGAAGAGGAAAATGATTATGGATAATACAGAAACTGCGAATATAAGGCTATTACAGAATGTAAAAGAAATTACGGATTTTGATGCTTCGGAACTGGATGTATATGCAAGGCTCACAGAAGCACAGCTTTTGAACAAAGACCATCCGGAGAAAGGACTGTTTATTGCGGAAAGTCCGAAAGTGATTATCCGGGCATTGGATGGAGGATATGAGCCGGTGTCTGTTCTGGTAGTAAAAAAAAGCAGGCTTTGGAAGATGCGGAAACAATAGCCGTACTTGAACGGTGTACCAATGTACCGGTATATACGGCAGAATTTGCTGTACTGACGAAGCTTACCGGGTTTAAACTGACCAGAGGAATGTTATGTGTGATGAAAAGGCGGAATCTGCCGGGGCTACGGGAAATCTGTGCCGGCTGTGGCAGAATAGCAGTACTTGAAAATGTAATGAATCCCACGAATGTAGGCGCTATCTTCCGTTCAGCAGCGGCTCTTCACATGGATGCAGTGGTTTTGACAGGTGGATGCAGTAATCCGCTTTACAGAAGAGCAAGCCGGGTCAGTATGGGGACAGTGTTCCAAATTCCGTGGACATTTGTGGATAGATCTGTAAGCTGGCCAAAAGAAGGAATGCATATATTACGTGAACTGGGATTTAAGACAGCGGCGATGGCATTGAAAGAAAATTCCGTAAGTATCGCTGATCCGAAACTCGCAAAAGAAGAGAAGCTGGCAGTGATATTGGGAACGGAAGGAGATGGACTGCTGGCGGAAACCATTGCCGCCTGCGATTATACGGTAATGATTCCGATGTCACACGGTGTGGATTCGCTGAATGTCGCAGCTGCCAGTGCGGTTGCATTCTGGCAGTTAGGAATGAAGAATTGCTAATAAAAAGAATGTAAAATCAGTAAACTTGTGTTATGATAAAAAGCAAAAAGACAAACAGGTATAGGAGGAATCATAGAATGTATATTACATGTCTGGATGTTGAAGGAGTATTAGTACCGGAAATATGGATCGCATTTGCCGAGGAAAGTGGAATCCCTGAACTAAAAAGAACGACAAGGGATGAACCGGATTACAATAAACTGATGAGATGGAGACTGGATATTTTAAAAGAACATGGACTTGGAATCAAGGAAATCCAGGAAACGATTGCTAAGATCGACCCACTCCCGGGAGCAAAAGAATTCTTAGATGAACTGCGCTCTTTCAGTCAGGTAATTCTGATCAGTGATACTTTTACAGAATTTGCACAGCCATTGATGGAAAAGCTCGGAAGACCGACATTGTTCTGCAACAGTCTTGAGATCGCAGAAAATGGCGAGATCACAGATTTTAAGATGCGTGTGGAAAACTCAAAACTCAGCACCGTGAAAGCACTACAGTCTATTGGATTTGAAACAATTGCAAGTGGCGATTCGTACAACGATCTGGGCATGATCCAGGCAGGAAAAGCAGGATTCCTGTTCCGCACCACTGATAAGATCAAAGAAGATCATCCGGAGATTCCGGCATACGAGACATATGCGGAATTGTTGGGAGCTATAAAATCGGTAATTGGGATTTAATTGGGATTTAATTCAGGAAGGCATGATTACCCGGACCTGCATAAAAAGTAGGAAGCGTTCCTGTTCAGGTTCCGTCGGTGGGAAATACTAAAGCGTCAAAATTATGCTAAAAACGGGCTTCCGAAATTTGCAACTCGCCATTCGGCTCAAACAGGCAAATTTCGAAAACCCAACGCATAATTTTGACGCTTAACTATTTCCAACACCTTCTTCACATTCACTGGAACGGCTTCCTACTTTTTATTCCGTGGGTGTCGAATGCCTTAAGAATGAAGTGGCAAGTGCGTAACGGTTGTGACAGCGGAAGGTTACAGTAATCAGCTGTCATTAACAGATTTTCAAGGCTTTTGACAAGATTGTGTACCGTAGTGGACTACACCAGGTTATAGTTCCGGGTATTTCATTTCTTAACATCCGCAGCCAGTCACGACTTGAAGAAAACAGTATATAGTGGTTCTGGTGAATGTGGAATGCTCTTAGGAAAAGTTAGAGAGTCAGAATCTCCGTTAAAGGAACGAAGCGAACGTGTTTGAGGCGAACGCCGAGTTTGAGCGTAGTTCCTTTGCTTTTAGGAGATTCTAGCTCTCTTAGTTTTTCTTAGAGCATGGAACCTGAACCAGAACCACTTTATACTGTTTTCTTCAAGGATCGAGAGGCCAACTACGTTAATAAATTAAATTCCCAATTCAATTCCTTGCAGTTCCTTCTGCATCTCCCGAAAGAATTCCGACGTATGCCACCCATCCATCGCCGCATGGGCAATCGTAAGCGTCAGCGGAAGTGTCAGTTTCCCGTTATCTTCTGTGTATTTACCGAATGTAATGATCGGAAACAGCGGCACATGATCAGATGCTGTTGATGCCGCATATCCGGTGTAATCCAGCCATGGCACGCAGGAAATACAGTAAAAGTTCACCGGCTGTCCGGCTTTTGCCTTGATGCCTCTGACCTTCTTTGCAGCTTCTATGTCCGCTTCTATTCTCTTATAGAAAGTCGCAAAGTCATCATCGTATTTGCTCCAGCAGTCAGAAAATGTGTGATCCTCTTTGTGGAAGATCGTATAATTCGGATGTATCACATCCCACACTCCCGGATTGCCTTCTTCGTCCGTCATCATTTTCATGAAGGGCAGACGGTTCACAACATTTGACGTACACCAGATAAATGCCGCATAGAAATGCACTCCGAGCCGGTCGCATTCTGCTCTTAATCTTGTTACATCCAGGCGTGCTGTCATACTGTAGTTTACTTTTAATTTTTCGGTATAATACTTGTAGTGATCCTGTCGCGGCCAGGTTGACTGGTCGATTTTTCTATATGATGGAAGACTCATAATGTCACCTCTTATTGTATATTACTTCGAATTGATATAGAAAGCATGTCAAGTAAACAAATAAGTAAGTATATATTGCCTTATTGTAAAATGATGATATAATTAAAATCGGGTGCTGCCATAAAACGGTAGGCGGTTAGTCCTTTTAACAGAGGGACTGTGATGACTGTAATCCACACCCTCTGATTACATAGCCCGTAAGGGACTCCAATGGAAAGGAGGGCTAAGCCATGAGCATTATAGATTTTATAGCAGTGGTGAGCTTCGGCTTAACCTGCTTCGGACTAGGATATACATTTGGCAAAGATAACAATAATTCACAAAAATAGCCGCCCGATGTCTGGTAAACTAGGCGACTAATTTTGCTTAAACTATTGGACTGACCGTCTATCGGCAGCACCCTTTTTCTATAACTATACTAACATCATCTAATGAATATGTCAATTTTTTTATTTCATCCCAGAATGACTCCCCATCTCCCCGGTATTTACTTCCAAGAGCTTCCGCAATCGTCGCCGCCATATCTGCAAAACCTTTTCTGGTATGCAGATTCACCCCTGCTTTGATCTCTTTTCCGTATATAAGACAAGGCACATATTCTCTTGTATGATCCGTTCCGGTATATCCCGGATCACAGCCATGGTCTGCCGTAATCATCAGCATATCGTCGTCCCGCATATTTGCGAGGAATTCTCCTAACTGTTCATCGAATCTCGTCAGTGCTCCGGCATATCCTTCGATATCACGCCGGTGTCCATAGATCATATCCCCATCTACTAAGTTCACATAGCAAAGTCCGTCGAACTCTTTCTTCTGTATCTCGATCGTCTTTTCCATATTCTTTTCATTTCCCTGATTCAGGTAGGTCTCCGTCACTCCCTGCCCTTCAAAGATATCATAGATCTTTCCGACACCGATCACATCTTTTCCTTCTGCTTTTAATGCATCCAACACCGTCTGTCTCGGCGGTGCAAGTGAAAAGTCATGCCGTCTGATTGTCCGTTCGTAATTTGGCCATGTTCCGATGAATGGTCTTGCGATCACTCTTCCGACTCCGAGATCTCCAGTCAGCATCTCTCTGGCAATCTTACAGTATTCATATAACTGCTCTACCGGAATTATCTCCTCGTGCGCTGCGATCTGGCATACACTGTCCGCAGATGTATATACGATCAGTGCTCCTGTCTCTTCCTGCTCCCGGCCATAATCATAAATGACCTGTGTCCCCGAATACGGCAGATTACACAGAATCTTCCTTCCCGTCCTTTTTGAAAATTCCTCTATGAATGCTTTCGGGAATCCATTTGGAAATTTGGGAAGTGGATCCGGTGTTACGATTCCCGCCATTTCCCAATGTCCGGTCGTCGTATCCTTTCCACATGATAATTCCTGCATTTTTGCAAAACTTCCGGTCGGATTCTCTGTACTTTTTGCATATTCCATACCATCAATCTGGTAGATTCCTATCTTTTCCATATTCGGAATATGAAGTTTCCCGCTGTCATAGCAACTCTTCCATGTATTACTTCCGACATCACCAAACTTATCTGCATCCGGAGCTTCCCCGATGCCGGCACTGTCCAATACAATCCAGAAAATACGTTTCATAGAATCAGTCCTTTCGGTCTTTTTCTTTTATTATAAGTCTATATAAGAAGACTGTGCAAGATACAGAAATCTATAATTGGTCATTTAGCTATCATCAGTTTCGGCTTACCTTGCTTCAGCATCGGATACACAATTGGTAAGGATAATCATAAGACACAAAAATAGCCGCCCACAGTCTGGTAAACTAAGCGACTATTTTTTAACCTTGATCTACTGCATGTAGCTAATTGCAGTATTATCATTTTCCATCTACTTTCTAAATCACATACATCATAACCGCAACCACCGTACTCGTAAGTCCTACGCACATTTCATACGGGATCAGTTTCATTCTTTCTTTTATCTCCAGTCCTGCTGCCCCGCCGGTCGCATGGAAGAAGGAACCATGCGGAAGTGAATCGATCACCGTTGCTCCGGCATGAACCATGGCTCCGGCTGATAATGCAGACACGCCTGATTTTATCAGTGTTCCGGCAAATGTCTGCGCGCCGATTGTTGCTCCGGCTGTTGTAGAAGCCGTTGCTCCGGCCATCAGAATACCTGCGATCGGTGCCAGTAAGAATGCCGGCATATTTGCCATTTTCAAAATATGTACAACATCGTACTGTAATGCAGAAGCCTTAATGATTCCGGCGATTGTACCGGTTCCGATCAACAGTACCGATACCCCGACAACTTTACCAAGCCCGAATTCTGCATATTCTCTGATATTCTTTATCTGTCCACATGCCAGTGCACAGACGACTCCACCTACCGGAAGTGCAATCAGCGGATCGATCACGATAGAAGCAACCGGTCTGAGTGCCAGTAAGATTACTACAACCACCGGCCCTGCAACTGCCTGGATAAATGATGGTAAATTCTTATCTTCTTTCTGTTCCAGATCATTTTCCGTAACCTGAACTCCCTGTTTTTTAGAAAGCATCGTAGATAATAAGATTGTCACAACTACTGCACAGATTGCCGAAATAAAGTTCTTCATCATAAGTGATGTAAGGTCTACTTTAAATGCCTCGGATACCGCAATCGTATTTGGATTCGGTGATATGATATTTCCGGCCTTTCCTCCTCCGATCATCGCAAGAAGCAGTGCCTCTTTGTGATATCCGGACTTCTTTCCAATCGCGAGTGCGATCGGTGCAACTGTAATTACCGAAATGTCGATAAACACACCAACTGCACAGATAATCATCGTTGCAAGTGATATTGCCGCAAGTGCTCTTTTTTCTCCTGTATGTTATCTTTTATAAAATATAAAAGTCTATTTCAGACTTTATTTCTTTTCATTTTTTACCTGTTCTGCCTTATCTCCATAAACGGTATACTTGTTCCGCAGTATCCGCCAGGTTTCTCTTCGCATTTTCATTCTTCATGGCTTCTTCCAGCGTGGTAATGCCTCGTAAAACCGGGAAGAATGCGTCAATTCCATGCTCGTTACATTCTCTTGCATCCCGTTCTACTGATCCTGCAAATGCGATCACTGTCTTTCCGTATTTTTTAGCCAGCTTTGCTACTCCGATCGGTGCTTTTCCCATCGCCGTCTGTCTGTCCAGTCTTCCTTCTCCCGTAACTACCAGATCCGCATCTTTGATATATTCTTCCAGCTGTGTCTCCTCCAGTACGATCTTGATCCCGGATTCCAGCACTGCATTGGTAAATGTTAAAAATGCGAATCCCAGTCCTCCGGCAGCTCCGGTTCCGGCCTGTTTTGCATTTGCTTTCGGAAATTTTTCTTTTGCCAGTGCCGCATAATATGCCAGCCATTTGTCCATCTGCATGATCATAGATGGCGTTGCTCCTTTCTGTGGTCCGTAAACAGCACTTGCTCCCTGCTCTCCACACAGCGTATTTGTTACATCACACGCAATCCGGAACTCACATTCTTTCAGTTCTGGTATCACATAGGTATCCGTGATCGTCTCCAGTTCTTCCAGACCTCTTGCACCAAATGGTACCGGCTGTCCATTCTTGTTCATGAATCCGAATCCAAGTGCCTGCAGCATCCCGATACCTCCGTCATTCGTTGCGCTGCCTCCGATTCCGATGATAAATCTTCTACAGCCTTTTCCAATCGCATCTTTGATTACTTCCCCGACACCGTAAGTCGTTGTGTAAAGTGGATTCTTCTTTTCATCCGGCACCAGTGTAATTCCTGCTGCTCCTGCCATCTCAATTACTGCCGTCTTGCTGCTTTCAATGATTCCATATTCACAGACTACCGGTGTTCCAAGTGGTCCCGTCACCTGAATCTCCTGTTTCATGCCATTCATTCCGGCAACAAGCGCGTCTACCGTTCCTTCGCCTCCGTCTGCCAGCGGTCTGATCTGCACATCCACATCTGAATCTACTCTGTGTATTCCTTCTGTTACTGCAAGTCCTGCTTCCATCGAAGTCATACTTCCTTTAAATGAATCGATTGCTGTTACAATTTTCATAGTTTGCTTCCTTCTCATTTTCATAAATTTTCGTTATTTGTTTTGTGTTATTCACTGACTGTTTCCTGCGGTTTCCTACATCTAGGTCTTTTGGATTTATTCATACTATAACAAACTTTTCCAGTTATTTATATGTCCTTTATAATATATTTTTTTAAATCATAATTCTTTTTTTATTCTACAGAACATATTTCTATTGTATTTCCGAAATATATCGGCTAAACTGATTTCATACTTGTATTCTATCTCTTGATCGATTTTTTATTTTTAACATTTGGACTTTTATTAGAAATGAAGTGTATTACACACCGACAGAGAATGTGGTATAATCCTTGAAAAAACACTGTATGGAAAGGACAAACACGATGAACACTCTGGATATTATGAAACACCCTGCCGCCTATGTCAGTGGCTATGAAAACACCCCCACGGAAGAACAGAACCGTGCAAAGCAACTGTGCTGGGAGTACAACCGCACCGCTCCCAACGAACAGGAAAAGCGGCGCAGTATCCTGCAAGGTGATCCGCCCCATTACCGAAAAAGATAAGTTCAAGCCGGAGGATATTCTGTTCTGAGAAATTCAAATCGGAAACGCTGAAAAAGCTCTCTGGGGACATTTTTGTTTTTCGCCATGCTTTTCTGCGGGGAGAAGGTTTAATATCGGCTGTCCCTTCTGATATTAAAAATAGTGCTGTGAACACCTTCATGTGGAACCAACAGACAAGTGAAACATCTGTATAACGAAATGTTCAGAGGCTGTTTTACAGTGGTGGAAAGGAAAAATATCAAAAAACTGATGATTAATGGTGAGCTTGTGATAGAATGGAAAAAAGAGAAAAGCATAAAGGATATAGTTATGGAGAATATTTGTTATGATTAGAAAGTTGCTGAACGGAGATATCGATAGAGTTGCTGACATATGGTTAAAGACAAATCTGAAAGCACATTATTTTATTTCCAATCAATACTGGAAAAGTAATTATGAATTAGTGAAAGAAATGATGCCACAATCCGAAGTCTATGTGTTTGAAGCGGATAAAATGATACAAGGATTTGTAGGACTAAATGATGAATATATCGAAGGTATTTTTGTCTCTGATGAAATGCAGTCATGTGGCATAGGTAAACTTTTATTGGATTATATTAAGGATAAAAAAGTCAGCTTACGATTAAATGTATACCAGAAGAATGCCAGAGCAATTTCTTTTTACCAAAGAGAAGGGTTCATTATTCAATGTGAAGATTTGGATGAAGCTACTGGTGAAAAAGAATACACAATGCTATGGAAACGAAAATAGAAATCACAATAAGAAGGAGATAGACTATTGGGAATAGGTACAGATATTGTTGACATATGCCCTTTATAGGACTATTCTAAGAAAAGCGAGAAAGGAGCAGTTTATGCCGAGACCACTAAAATGCAGAAAAGTATGCCATTTCCCGAATGTTTTAGAATTTCTTCCGGCAGATGGTACTGAGAAAAGCACACCTATTGTTTTGACCGTGGATGAGTATGAAACCATCCGTCTTTTGGACAAAAAAGGTTATAGTCAGGAGCAGTGCGCAGCATCTATGCAAGTCGCAAGAACAACGGTTCAACGTATTTACGAGATTGCCAGGAAGAAAATAGCAGATGCTCTCATTGATGGACATCCGCTCAGAATTGAAGGTGGAGATTTCAGAATCTGTGATGGTCAGAGCAGTAACTGCAGCTTTGGAGGATGTTACAAACAGGAAATTTACAAAAAATATGCAGCAGAAAAAGGAGAAGGTATCATGAGAATAGCAGTAACATATGAAAATGGACAGATTTTCCAGCACTTTGGACACACAGAGGCATTTAAGATATACGATGTAGAGGAAGGAAAAGTAGTACATTCAGAAGTAGTAGATACGAATGGAAGCGGACATGGTGCATTGGCAGGAGTTCTTAATGCATTAAATGCCGATGTTTTGATCTGTGGCGGAATCGGAGGAGGTGCTCAGATTGCGTTAGCGGCAGCAGGCATTAAGCTTTTTGGCGGAGTTTCAGGAGATGCGGATAAAGCAGTAGAAGCTTTTATCAATGATACGCTTGATTATAATCCGGATGTGAAGTGTTCTCACCATGAGCACAACCATGGGGAAGGACATACATGTGGTGAGCATGGATGCGGAAGCCATAGCTGTCATTAAGAAAAATATATAAATACGCCGGTGAAATAATACAGATTGGTGCAGTTCTCTTAGATGAAGGATTCAACAGAAAACGAGGTATTAAAGATGATAAAAATTATATCAGACAGTACATGTGATCTGTCACAGGAAGTTTTAGAAAGATACGATATAGATATTATTCCGCTTCATATTGTAAAAGGAGATGAAGAACTGGAGGACGGACCGCAGATAGACATTCACGCATTGTATGAGTGGGCTGATAAAAATAAGACTACACCAAAGACTTCAGCTCCATCTATAGAAACAGCAATGAATGTAATGCGACCATATATTGATGAAGGCAGGGAGATCATATGCTTTTCCATATCAAGTGAGATGTCGACATCAATCAACGTGATCAGAATGGCGGCAGAAGAACTTGATGCAGAAGATAAAGTTACGGTGATAGATTCAAGAAATCTGTCCACAGGAATAGGCCTGCTTGTTGTTGAGGCGGCAGTTATGGCAGCGGATGGTAAATCTCGTGAGGAGATAAAAGCCGGAATTGATGAACTGATCCCGAAGGTAAGAGCGAGCTTTGTTGTAGATACACTTGTGTACCTTTACAGAGGTGGCAGATGCAATGCGGTTTCTGCGCTTATCGGAGGAGCATTGGCACTTCATCCCATGATCGTTGTAAAGGATGGTAAAATGGATGCAAGCAGGAAATATAGAGGTAAGATCGGTAAAGTCATAAAGAATTATGCAAAAGATCTGGAAGAGGACCTGAAAAACGCAATACCGGATCGTGTATTTATTACACATTCGGAATGTGATGCTAAGACAGTTGAAGGGGTAAGAGATTACATAGCCTCTCTTGGCATTTTTAAGGAAATAATAGAGACAAGAGCAGGTGGTGTGATTTCATCACATTGTGGGCCTGGCACACTCGGAGTGTTATTTATTGCAGAATAATGGAGTTTCATATGGTAAGTACTTTGAAGCTGCTCGGAAAATATAAACATTTTATAAAATATTAGCACTCGCTATTGACGAGTGCTAATAATAGGTGTATAACATAGTCAAGAACAAAGGAAAGGAACAAAAAGCAAAGGCTTTGAGTTCTTGAAACATCCCGGTTCCAAAGAAACAGGTTGACACAGATTTTATAGATTAAGAAGGAGAGATGACTTATGTTGATGCCTAGTATTTTTGGAGAAAACTTATTTAACGATGATTGGATGGATTTTTCATTTCCTGATGTTGACAAGGCGCTTTATGGTAAACACGCAAAGAACGTTATGAAGACTGATGTCAAGGAAACTGACAATAGCTACGAAGTAGATATAGATCTTCCGGGATTCAAGAAGGATGAGATTGAGGCTAAGCTGGAGAATGGTTACTTAACTATCAGCGCAGCTAAAGGACTTGACAAGGAAGAAAAGGAAGAAAAGGATGGCAAGTATATCCGTAAGGAGCGCTATTCCGGTGCTATGAGCAGGTCTTTCTATGTAGGTGATGAGCTGAAGCAGGAAGATATCAAGGCAAAGTATGAGGATGGTATTCTTAAACTTTCAGTTCCGAAGAAGGAGCAAAAGAAAGTTGAGACCACAAAGCATATTGCTATTGAAGGATAAACTTAATTTAAATCATGTTATGAGAAGTCGCACAGGCCTATGGCCTGGGCGGCTTTTTAAATAAAAATACAAAGGAGCAGTATGATGTTTGCATTAGAGGGAAAGCATAAGAAATGGAAAATGTCGATAAAGAATGCTATATTGTAATTTGTCTTTCAATCGGATATACTATAGCTTAATTATAGCGGAATGAGGGAAAAATAATGTCAAAAGATGAATACTTAATTACAGATGCCCCCTTAAAGGCATTGACAGTTTTTGCAATGCCCATGATCTTGGGCAGCTTTTTTCAACAAGTATATAATATGGCTGATTCAATCATTGTTGGTCAGTTTGTAGGCTCCTCTGCACTTGCGGCAGTTGGAGCCTGTGCTGCGCTTACGAATGTGTTCATCTGTATAGCGCTGGGAGCCGGTGTAGGAGCCGGTGTACTTGTGAGCCGCTATTTCGGCGCCAGGGATTACGGCAAAATGAAAACAATAGTATCAACATCACTGATTAGTTTTCTGGTTTTAAGCGTACTTCTGGGTGTCTTTGGCTTTTTCTTTTCACATTCAATGATGAGTTTGCTACAGACACCTGCAGATATACTGGATGAGGCAGTGCTGTATCTTCGTGTTTATTTTGTGGGATTTCCCTTTTTGTTTATGTACAACATACTTTCAACGATGTTTACGTCGATTGGCGAGTCAAGGATTCCGTTGGGGCTTTTGATATTTTCATCTGTGTTAAATATATTTATGGACCTTTGGATGGTGGCAGGCCTTGACCTGGGAGTGTTTGGTGCTGCCCTTGCAACTCTAATTGCTCAGGGAATATCTGCAGTGTTTTCACTTTTGATTTTCTTTAGCAGGATGCGCCGGTATAAAAGTCGCTTTGAATGGTTTGACAGGCATGAGCTTCATTCCATGCTTCGGATTGCTGTGCCTTCGGTTCTCCAGCAGTCTACGGTGTCAATTGGCATGATGATAGTACAGGCAGTTGTGAATCCATTCGGTACACAGGCGCTTGCAGGATATTCGGCAACGATGAGGGTAGAGAATGTATTTTCACTGATATTTGTATCCATTGGAAATGCAGTTTCACCGTTTGTTTCCCAGAATCTCGGAGCAAAGAAGACAGAACGTATCAAAAAAGGCTATCACGCTGCGCTGGTGTTAGACCTGTGCTTTGCAGTGCTTGCCTTCATAGTAATTGAAACACTGCATACTCAGATTTCCTCATTATTCCTGGGCAAAGACGGAACGGCACTGGCATATCAGGTATCCGGGGATTATATGAGATGGCTTGGTTTCTTTTTCATTTTTATGGGTATCAAGATGGCCACCGATGGTGTGCTTCGTGGACTTGGCATCATGCGTCCGTTTCTCGCTGCAAATATGGTAAACCTGGCAATCCGCCTCTCGGTTGCCTTAATCTGCGCGCCGCGTTTCGGTATTGCATTTGTCTGGCTTGCTGTACCGGCCGGCTGGCTTGCCAATTTCCTGATTTCCTATGTGGCTCTCAGAAAATCCTGGCCGGCGGAATAAAAGGTATTCTATAATTTAATATTGAATCATAGAAGACCTTTATATTGTATAATTTGCAAAGCTTTACAGGCTCTATAATTCAAGCTTCAGATAAATCTCATCCCTCTCATCCTGCTCAATTCCCAGATAATGCTGGGTAATCTCATATGATGAGTGATTATAGACATCCATGAGCAGAGCGGGAGGTGTGCCATTTTTCCAGGCGTGATAGCCAAACGTCTTTCTAAGCGAATGACAGCTGATGTGCTCATCCTGCACTGTTTTGCCGGCAGCAGTCTTTACAATACGATATGCCTGAGTCCTGCTTATCGGCTGGTATCTGCAGGTGTTCTTGGTAAAAATAAATTCGTGGTCATTTGGATTACGTTCATTGAAATAATCTTTCAGAGCATCGATGGCATTGTAGTTTAGAGTGACATAGTTATTCTTGCCGGTCTTTTGCTCGTTGATAAGAAAATGAGTGCGAAATTCATGATGTTTGAAATTGTAAACGTTGTCCCACTTTAATCTAAGCAGGTCACTGATTCTTAGTGCTGTGTTTAATTCCATCACAATTAAACAGTAATTGCGGCTGTTTGGACGGATGTCCTTATAGTACATCCTGAAAGCCGTGAGTTCGTCCTTGTTTCGGATTGGCTGTGTAGTTCCCATTGAATACTCCTTTATAGTAGAAAATGTTATCCGGCACATACAATATGACAGACTTTCTCCCTCAGAATATCCAAGATCAACAACACAACAATGGTAAGTTCAAAATAGAAAAAATGCAACATTTTGTAGTAAAATGTTGCATTTTTTGTGGATTGATAATGGGTCAAAAAAGAAGCGGATTAAAAAACATCAAATGTTTACGCCAATTTAGTCATATTTCATCAAGAATTACTTTATCTTTGATACAGATATGATTAAATCCGGTAAGACTAACAAAAAAATGATAGAAAAATGAAAAGAAAATTATTGAAAAAATTATTTTTCAGGGGTTAAGTTCTGAAAATGGCGTCCGATATAGTAGGTGTAAAGCAAAAAATGCAACATTTTACTACAAAATGTTACATTATTCGGAAAAGCATGGATAAAGCTATTCCCTAGTGCATGGAGGTAGAAAATGCTCAAATTATCATTAAAGGAAGGGCAATATGTGAACATCGGAGACGATATCCGAATCGTGTTCGCGGGTGGAACCGGAAAGCACTGTCGATTACTGATAGATGCCCCAAAAGAACTGAATATCGCAAGATCCAACAACGAACCGGACCCGGCGAAGCGAAAAGATACATATTATCCCGACCCTGAGATTTCCAATGAGGCACAAAAAGAAATACAGCGCATCATTTGGAAGGAAAAAGCGCGTCAGAAAAAGACGCAAAGCAACTAATCATGTTAATAGGCGGCCGTGGCATCTGCCACACCCGGGAAGCCGCTTGTTATAGAAAACCGCAACTGCTTAAATAAAAATAAGCACAAAGCAGCTGCAAAACCCTCGGGAAAAGGATTTCCAGAGGTCAAACATAATAACCCATGAATATGGGACAAGGAGGATTATATTATGGTAGTACAACACAATATGCAGGCAGCAAATGCCAACAGAATGCTCAACGTAACAACAAGCGCACAGTCAAAGAGCACAGAGAAGCTTTCATCAGGTTACAGAATCAACCGTGCAGCTGATGATGCAGCCGGACTTACAATTTCTGAGAAGATGAGAAAGCAGATTCGTGGTCTTGACCAGGCATCTACAAATGCACAGGATGGTGTTTCATCAGTACAGACAGCAGAGGGAGCTCTTACAGAGGTTCACTCAATGCTTCAGCGTATGAACGAGCTTGCAACACAGGCTGCTAATGGTACAAACTCAAAGGATTCAGACCGTCAGGCTATCCAGGATGAGATTGACCAGCTTACAACAGAGATTGACCGTGTATCAGAGACAACAAAGTTCAATGAGACATATCTGTTAAAGGGTGAGGCCGGAACAAAGACAATAAACATGAAGGCTCATGATGCAGGTCTTAAGGGAACACTTACAGATAACGGCGACGGAACAGCTACATTTGTTATGGATGCACTTAATGCTGGTGATAAGGTAAGCATTGGCGGAAAGAGTTATACAATTGGAGCTACAAAGGCAGATACAGATAAATTGATTGATAAAGCTTGGGCTGACACCACTCATAAAGATATCATTATTAATGGTGATACTTATAAATATATTGCTACTAATGGTAAAGCTGATGATTCTAATGCTGCAAATGCAAAAGGTGGATATTATAAGGATGGAGTTGTAAATCCGACAAATTCAACAGTCAAAGATGCTACTGCATTGAAGGGTATTGCAAGTGCTGGCGCAACAGTTAGCGCTGCAGGAAAAGAAATTACATCTATGAATGCAACAGATGCAGCAGCTGGCGTAAAATCAAATGATTCAACCGTTATTACAACAGATAAGGCATATGAACTCGCAGGAAAAGAACTTTTAGCTGCAAATTCTATTGGAGATACAAAGGGTTCTTCTAATGTGGTAAATGCAAATACAAATGCGGATGGTTCATTTAAGATTACATTAGGACAGGCAGAAGTCGCAAACAGCTTATCATTCAGCCTTCACGTAGGTGCAGATGCTGACATGACAAACAAGATTCAGGTCAACATCGATGCTATGGATTCTGCAAGCCTTGGTATCAAAGGACTTAATGTAAAGGATGATTCCGGAAATGCTGCAACATATGCAGTAGACGCTATTTCAGATGCTATCTCAAAAGTATCTTCACAGCGTTCATCACTCGGTGCCGTTCAGAACAGACTTGAGCACACAATCAACAACCTCGACAATGTAGTTGAGAATACTACAACAGCTGAGTCTCGTATCCGTGATACAGATATGGCTGAAGAGATGGTTAACTACAGCAAGAACAACATTCTTGCTCAGGCTGGACAGTCTATGCTTGCACAGGCTAATCAGTCTAATCAGGGTGTACTTTCACTCTTACAGTAATCATCTACACTTTAATGTTGTACAAAGCAAAAGAGCTCGAAAGGAGCAATGTCATTAAGTTAAGAATTTTGACATAATTATAAAACACATCATATTTGCAATTGTTTGATAAATATGATGTGTTTTTGCTTTTGTCTATTTTGCAGCACAACAAAAAGACAGATTGTTTATCTGTCAAAAAAAACTTATAATTATCTATGATTAAGCCACTCTATATAGAAAGCTTACAGATGCCTGGGGTTTGACTTTGCGAGGGTCTTTTCGACCAGGTCTTACTGGTAATACATGCTTTTCTATTAGGTTAATCACATCAGGTGGACTAAGATTGCGTTTATTACGGAGATATTCTCTACAAATATAAATGGCGATTGTAAAGTTCACCTGTTTTGTTTTATCATTGTTTTTCATTTGTTTTATTACATGTGTTGTTATTAATTCACAATAGTTATACAAAAGTAATCGCGCATCCTTTTGATTGGTTGCAATGGTCAAGTTACTTCCTTCACATGCAATTAAACGATAACCATGATAATTATTAGTAGTTGGAAGGTTGTCATCCGTAAAAGATTTAAACAAATATTCAAAAGCCTCTGGAAGTACTTTTGAACGTTGTTGCGTAAATGCTGACACAGACGGAGTATTTTTGTTAAAATCAAAGAAATCAAGTAGTTCTTTACTCATAGTAGCTCCACCCGAATTCATCATGATTCCTATAAAAGTTTTGAAATCAATTTTCCGTTTTCGAGAGAAATCGACATTGGGGTTTCGAAGAAATAAACATGGATTGTTAGCTAATTCTGAAATATGATTCTTTAGAGAATCTGAAACTTGATTAATATAATTGCTCATATGCGTTACCTCCTTGCAATCAAGATGTTCTTAATTACAAGGGCCGCTTTCGATACCTCATTATCATTTAATAGCGAAAGCGGCCGCACATTTCGAATCATATGTCAAGCATTTATTACAAAATAAAAAGACCCTAGCATCATTTCTGATGCTAAGATCTTGATTGGTCATCTTAACTTAATGACATTGCTCGAAAGGGCTCTTTTTGTTGTGTTGCATTAACATTTTGTTTATAAAAGGGTAAGAAAGTAAACACAGCATTTTCACAATTGCCCTGTATACTGACACTGTAAACAAAAGAAATACTCATATTAATCTTTTTTCATATTTTTAGCCGGTGCACTCCACATGTACCGGCTTCCTCTTTATAGTCGGAAGGCTAAAAGTGTTTATATAAGTAATGAAAAATCAGTTGATTTAGTAAAGTACCTCACTTATAATGATATTAAGGCAGAGAGCCTTTTGCGGAATCTTAGAAGTGTTATGCACAATACAAAAGGAGGGATGCCGACTTGAATACAGAGATAGCAAATGCTGTGAATGCAGCAGATGATAAAGCACAATATGATGAAAGAGCTAAGAGACTGCTTGGTCATAAAAGTATTCTTGCACATATTTTAGTTGATACGGTAGAAGAATTTCGAGGTATGAATCCCAGAGATGTAGTAAAATATATTGAGGGAGAACCTAAGATTGGTGTAGTTCCAACAGAACCAGGACTTACAAATATTAATGGCGAGCGTGTGGTTGGAATGAATACGGAAAACACAGAAATCAATGAAGGAACAATTAATTTTGATATTGTGTTTTATGTGCGAATGAAAGATGGATTATCGCAGATTATAGTAAATGTGGAAGCACAAAAAGATATGCCGACCGAATATCATATATTAAACAGAGCTATCTTCTATGCATGCCGTCTTGTTTCATCACAAAAGGAAAGAGATTTTGTTAATAAAAAGTACGATGACATTAAGCAGGTTTATACGATTTGGATTTGTATGAATATGCCTGAGGATAGCACAGATTATTATTACCTTGCCAATAAAAAGGTACTTGGTAATTGTAGGTGGGAAGGAAAGCAGGATCTGCTTAATATTGTTTTGATTGGTTTGGCGAAAGAGTTACCCGGACAGGACAAAAAGCATGAATTACACCGGCTGCTGGGAGCTTTGTTATCAAAGAAACTTTCACAAAATGAAAAGCTAAACATAATTGAAAAAGAGTACGATATTCCATTAGAGGAAGCTTTAAGAAAGGATGTGAGCGTTATGTGTAATCTGAGTCAGGGAATTGTAGATGATACAAAAGCAGAAATCATACTGAATATGTTCAAAAAAGGCTATACATTAGAGCAGATTGCAGATGTAACAGAAAAGAGCATATCTGAAATTGAGAAAATTGTAAAGAAAGAGCCTGCAATGGCGTAACTATCATTATTAAAAATAAAACGTAATTTCTTGCATATCTTCATAGTATATGTTACGATTTTACTGTTGTTAAGACGAATCTAAAGGATGATGCTTGCACGCATCATCCTTTTTAAATACAGGAGAAGTAAATGAATATCAATAGACAGGAAAGAGCGCCGATTTATGAGGCTCTTGAGGAGTTTAAGAAGAAGAGAGTGGTGCCGTTTGATGTGCCGGGACACAAGAGAGGCAGGGGAAATCCTGAGCTGGTGCATCTGCTCGGAGAAAAGTGTGTAGGGCTTGATGTCAATTCAATGAAGCCGCTTGACAATTTGTGCCATCCGGTTTCGGTAATCAGAGAGGCGGAGGAGCTTGCGGCGGATGCCTTTGGAGCGGCAAATGCTTTTCTTATGGTAGGGGGCACCACCTCAGCGGTGCAGGCCATGATTTTGTCCACCTGCAAGGCAGGAGACAAGATTATACTTCCGAGAAATGTTCATAAAAGCGCTCTTAATGCACTCGTACTCTGTGGAGCGATACCGGTTTATGTCAATCCGCAGACGAATGCGAAGCTTGGTATTTCGCTTGGAATGGAGATTGACCAGGTGGCGAGGGCTATCGAGGAAAATCCGGATGCAAAGGCTGTGCTTGTAAACAATCCGACATATTACGGAATCTGTTCTGACCTTAAGTCGATAGTTGCGCTGGCTCATTCGAAGGGAATCAAGGTGCTCACGGATGAGGCACATGGTACACATCTTTATTTTGGAAAGGGGCTTCCGATATCAGGAATGGCAGCCGGGGCAGATATGTCTGCGGTATCGATGCACAAATCGGGAGGAAGCCTGACACAGAGCTCGATTCTGCTCACCGGAAGGAATGTAAATGCTGATTATGTGAGGCAGATTATCAACCTCACACAGACCACGAGCGCATCTTATCTGCTATTGTCAAGCCTTGATATATCAAGAAGAAATTTAGCACTCAGGGGAGAGGAATCCTTTGCCAAGGTGGCACAGATGTCGGAGTACGCAAGGCAGGAGATTAATTCCATAGGCGGATATTATGCGTATGGGCGTGACCTTGTAAACGGCACGAGCATATATGATTATGATGTGACAAAGCTGTCCATCTATACGCTCAATATAGGGCTTGCCGGAATAGAGGTATATGATCTGCTGCGTGATGAGTATGATATCCAGATAGAGTTTGGAGATATCTGTAATATACTTGCGTATATATCAATCGGTGACAGAATACAGGATATAGAGAGGCTCGTAGGTGCGCTTGAGGATATCAAGCGCCTTTACAGCAAGGACAAGACCGGACTTTTGTCTGGAGAGTACATAAACCCAAAGGTGGCGGTATCGCCGCAGGAGGCATTTTATTCGCAGAAGAAATCAGTGCGCATTATGGATGCGGTAGGCGCTGTAAGTGGTGAGTTTGTCATGTGTTATCCACCGGGAATCCCGATTCTTGCACCGGGAGAGCTTATCACAAAAGAAATTGCGCAATACATTGTCTACGCAAAGGAAAAGGGCTGTTCCATGCAGGGAACAGAGGATCCTGCGGTTGAATATCTTAAGGTATTGGAGCAGTAAACAGGAGGAAAAGCTATGCAAATGTGGTTTTCACAATATCATACTGTTAATGTCAAGCTGGATGTAAGGATACAGGAGCAGCTTTTTTCAGGGCAGAGTGATTATCAGAAAATAGATGTGTTTAAATCATATGAATTTGGAAAAATGGTTGCGCTGGATGGCGAGATTGTTTTTTCGGACACAGATGAGTTTATATATGATGAGATGGTCACACATGTGCCGATGGCGGTTCATCCGAATGCAAAAAGGATACTTATAATAGGTGGAGGCGACGGCGGTGTGGCGAAGGAGCTCATCAAATATCCGTCAGTTGAGCATATTGATGTGGTTGAGACAGACAAGATGTTTGTCGATGTATGCAGGCGGTTTTTCCCGGAGGTAGCATGTGGGCTAGAGGATGAGAGAATTTCCATGTTTTATGATGACGGTCTGCGCTTCTTACGCAGGAAGCATGATGAATATGACCTGATAATCAACGATTCCACGGACCCGCTCGGACATACGGAGGGACTTTTCACAAAAGAATTTTACGGAAGCTGTTATAAGGCACTAAAGGATGATGGAATCATGGTTTACCAGCACGGCAGCCCTTTTTATGATGAGGACGAGCTTGAGTGCCGGAAAATGCACAGAAAGGTGTATAAATCATTTCCTATAAGCAGGGTATATCAGGCACATATTCCAACCTGTCCGTCAGGCTACTGGCTGTTTGGGTTTGCATCGAAGAAATATCATCCGCTTTATGATCTGGATGCAAAAAGATGGGATGCACTGGGACTTAAAACCTGGTATTATACAACACATTTACACAGGGGAGCCTTCATGCTTCCGAAATATGTGGAGGATTTACTCGAGGAAGAGGAAACAAAGTAAAACAAATTAGAAAAACTATATCATAACCAAAGCGAATCAGGAGGACAAAAATGAGCAGATTACTTATTATCGGATGTGGTGGAGTTGCGCAGGTGGCAATCAGAAAATGCTGCCAGAACAGCGAGGTATTTACCGAGATTATGATTGCAAGCAGAACCAAGTCAAAATGTGATGACTTGAAGGCAAAGCTTGAGGGAAAGACAAGTACAAGGATTGAGACGGCAAAGGTTGATGCTGACAATGTGGAGGAATTAAAAGAGCTGATTAATGCATACAAGCCGGATGCGGTTTTAAATGTTGCGCTTCCGTATCAGGATCTTACAATCATGGATGCATGTCTTGCGTGTGGTGTTGACTACATCGATACTGCCAACTATGAGTGTGAGGATACTGAGGATCCAAAGTGGAGAGCAATCTACGAAAAGCGCTGCAAGGAGCTTGGATTTACGGCATATTTTGATTATTCATGGCAGTGGGCATATCAGGAGAAATTCAAGGAGGCAGGGCTTACAGCTATACTTGGAAGCGGATTTGACCCGGGTGTGACCTCTGTTTATTCTGCATATGCGCTGAAGCATTATTTTGATGAAATACATACTATAGACATTCTCGACTGCAATGGCGGTGACCACGGATACCCGTTTGCGACAAACTTTAATCCTGAGATAAATCTGCGTGAGGTTTCTGCGAACGGCTCATACTGGACAGACGGCCACTGGGTAGAGACAAAGCCTATGGAGTGGAGAGCGCAGTACAATTTTGACCAGGTTGGAGAAAAGGATATGTATCTGCTTCACCACGAGGAGATTGAGTCGCTCGCCAAAAACATTCCGGGAATAAAGAGAATCAGATTCTTCATGACCTTTGGACAGAGCTATCTCACACACATGAAGTGTCTTGAGAATGTCGGCATGTTAAGAACAGACCCAATCATGGTGGATGGAAAGGAAATAGTGCCAATACAGGTGCTTAAGGAGCTGCTTCCTGATCCTGCATCCCTGGGACCTCGCACAGTCGGAAAGACAAATATCGGATGTATTTTTACAGGTGTCAAGGACGGAAAGGAAAAATCAATCTACATCTACAATGTATGTGACCATCAGGAGTGCTACAAGGAGGTTGAGTCGCAGGCGATTTCTTATACCACAGGTGTGCCGGCAATGATTGGTGCCATGATGGTGGTAAAGGGACTTTGGAAGAAGCCGGGAGTGTTCAATCTCGAGGAGATGGATCCGGATCCATACATGGAGGCTCTTAATAAGTTCGGACTGCCTTGGCAGGTAGTGGAGAATCCGGTTCCTGTGGACTGCTACAAGACTGAGGATGAGTCAGTACATATGGATTAGTCCGGAGGCCGGTATGAAGATAAATGAATTAAGAACTCCCTGTTATGTGATAGACGAGGGAAAATTAACTGAAAATCTTTTGATATTAAATGGTGTCATGCAAAGGACAGGTGCAAGGATTCTTCTGGCACAGAAGGCATTCAGCGCATTTTATGAATATCCTCTTATCGGCAGATATCTAAGCGGGACAACTGCAAGCGGGCTTTTTGAGGCCCGCCTTGCACATGAAGAAATGGGAAAGGAAAACCATGTATTCTGTCCCGCTTTTTTGCCGCAGGAGATGGATGAGCTGGTAGAAATATGTGACCATATTGTATTTAATTCCGTATCGCAATATCTGCTTCACAGGGATAAAATAGAAAAGGCTGATAAAAAAATAAGTGTCGGGCTCAGAATAAACCCTGAGTGCTCTACACAGGAGGGGCATGAGATATATGACCCATGTGCGCCGGGCTCAAGGCTTGGGATAACAAGAGAGGCACTCGATAAGGCTATTAAAAACGGGCTTGATTTATCACGTATAGAGGGCTTTCATTTTCACACGCTCTGCGAACAGGATTCGGATGCGCTCGAAACGACTCTTGCAGCGGTAGAGGAGAAATTCGGAGATTTACTGTATGGGCTTAAGTGGCTCAATATGGGAGGCGGACACCACATCACAAGGGCAGACTATGACATTGAGAGGCTTGAAAAATGCATTACGCATATGCGCGACAAATACGACCTTGAAATCTATCTGGAGCCGGGAGAGGCGGTTGCGCTTGATGCAGGCTATCTGGAGACAACGGTGCTTGATATAGTTGAAAACAATGGTATAAAGATACTCATTCTGGATACATCCGCAGCCTGCCATATGCCGGACGTGCTTGAGATGCCGTACCGTCCGCCGCTTATGGATAGTGGCGAGCCGGGTGAGAAGAAGTATACCTACAGATTGTCCTCATGTACCTGTCTGGCAGGTGATGTGATAGGGGATTATTCATTTGACAAGGAGATAAAAACCGGTGACAGACTGCGCTTTTGCGATATGGCAATCTACTCGATGGTCAAAAATAATACCTTTAACGGCATGCCGCTTCCGGACATTGCCGTAATGGATGAAAATAAGGATTGTAAGGTTATCAGGAGATTCAAATATGAAGATTTTAAATGCAGGCTGTCCTAGGGCAGACGGCTTCTATATGCCGGCGGAGTATGCTCCCCACAAGGGCACCATCATCATCTGGCCGAAGCGCCCGGGCTCATGGATTTACGGTGCCAAGCGGGCAAGAGAGGCTTTTGCGGAGGTGATATGTGCGATAGCAGAGTCTGAGCAGGCATATGTGCTCGCTGAGGCAGATGTGATAGACAATGCAAGGTCTGTTGTGGAAGCTGCCAGAAAGCAGAAAAATTATCAGGAAAATTTCCCGGTGAAATATATACAAATGGAGTCAGATGATGCCTGGGCCAGAGATGTGGGGCCGACCTTCGTGAAAAATGAGGATGGCGCTGTCAGAGGAATCGACTGGTGCTTTAATGCCTGGGGCGGCAAGGTGGACGGACTGTACGCAGACTGGACAAAGGATGACAGAGTAGCGGCTTTATTTTGCAACGAAACCGGATATGACATATATGATGCGCATCCGTTTGTCCTTGAGGGTGGAGCCATCCATACAGACGGAGAGAAAACTGTGATAGTGACTGAAAGCTGTCTGCTAAGCAAGGGCAGAAATCCGGAATTATCGAAGTCTGAAATAGAACAGAAATTAAAGGATTACCTTGGAGCCGAAAAAATCATCTGGATTCCTTATGGAATATACAATGATGAAACCAACGAGCATGTGGACAACGTATGTGCATTTACAAGCCCGGGGCATGTGGTGCTGGCATGGACTGATGACAAGGATGACCCACAGTGGCAGATGTCCTCAGCGGACCTTGAAATATTGGAAAATGAAACTGATGCAAGAGGCAGGAAAATTGAGGTTCACAAGGTTTACATTCCAAAGAAGCCGGTGTGTATCACAGAATATGAGCTTTCGGGATTCACCTTTGAGGAGGGTGAGGATGAGCGCGAGGCAGGAGAACGCCTGGCGGCAAGTTATGTGAATTTTTACATCACAAACGGCGGTGTGCTCATTCCACAGTTTGGTGATGTGATGGATGAGCCTGCGCTTAAAGCAATCGGAAGCCTTTTTGAGGGAAGAAAAGTGTATCCGATATATGCGCGCGACATAATTGTCGGCGGGGGAAATATACACTGTATCACACAGCAGATACCACAGTAATTTAATTGGTTGTAATCGTTTTCGGTCTCACAGAGGCTTGGTAAAGCCCATTGTGAGATGACAGGATGAGAAAGGTGAATAGTATGAGAGAGGTTACAATTGCTGCAATCCAGATGAGCTGCAGCCGTGACGTAAAAGAAAATATTGAAAAAGCAGCAAAGCTTATAAGAGCTGCGGCAGAGGCCGGAGCGCAGATAATACTTCCTTCGGAGCTTTTTGAGAGACAGTATTTCTGTCAGGAGAGGCGGTACGATTATTATGACTATGCAAAGCCGCTTTCTGAAAATGATGCGGTGCAGAGCATGAAGGCACTTGCAAAGGAGCTTGGAGTGGTGATTCCTGTGAGCTTTTATGAGGCGGGAGAGGGCAGACAGCTTTTCAACTCAGTGGCGGTGATAGATGCCGACGGAGAGGTGCTTGGAATATACCGAAAGACACATATCCCGGATGATCATTATTATCAGGAGAAGTTTTACTTCACACCGGGAAATACAGGCTTTAAAGCTTTTAAGACAAGGTATGCAACCATTGGAGTCGGTATATGCTGGGATCAGTGGTTCCCGGAAACGGCAAGAGGCATGGCTTTAAAGGGCGCGGAGATACTTTTTTACCCTACAGCCATAGGCAGCGAGCCGATACTGGAATGTGACAGCATGCCACACTGGAGAAGGTGCATGACCGGACATGCAGCCTGCAATCTGATGCCGGTTGTGGCGGCAAACAGGATAGGCACAGAGGAGGTTGTACCGTGTGCGGAAAACGGAAACCAGAGCTCTGCACTGACATTTTATGGTTCTTCGTTTATCACAGATGCGACCGGAGAGGTTGTTGAGCAGATGGACAGAGTATCGGAGGGCTTCATACTCCACAGTTTTGATCTGGATGAGCTGGAGAGTGAGAGAAAGAGCTGGGGACTGTTCAGGGACAGGCGGCCGGAGATGTATGGGGAGAATTAGCTTAGATTACCCTAATGATTACAAATTTATTTAAAGTTAATTTAAAACACAGGATATAGCAAAGGCGCTATATCCTGTGTTTTTTGGAGTTCCCTATTAGTGTATTAGAACATCGGAAAAGATACATATTATTGTTTCAACAGCACTTTGATGTCTTCTTCCGGTGTGGTAATAGGTGCAATCCCATAGTTTTCTACTAGAAAGTTCAGAATGTTAGGAGAAAGGAACGCCGGTAGAGAAGGACCGAGACGGATATTTTTTATACCAAGATGTAACAGTGTTAAGAGGATGCAGACTGCTTTCTGTTCATACCAGGAGAGTACAAAGGAAAGCGGAAGCTCGTTTACTGAACATCCAAATGCATCCGCAAGTGCTATTGCAACCTGTATCGCGCCATAAGCGTCATTACACTGTCCCATATCCATCAGTCGCGGAAGACCACCAATTTCTCCAAGATTTAGATCGTTGAAACGAAATTTTCCACATGCCAGAGTCAGGACGATACTGTCAGGAGGCGTCTGTTTTACAAATTCTGTATAGTAATTTCTGCCCGGTTTGGCACCATCACAGCCGGCAACCAGGAAGAAATGACGGATAGCTCCTGATTTTACGGCCTCTATTACCGTATCCGCATGGGACAGGATTGCTGAATGACCAAAACCGGTTGTTACCTGTGTGCCGCCATTTATGCCTGTGAAGGTCTGATCCTCCTTGTAACCACCGAGCTCAAGTGCTTTTTCAATAACAGGAGTGAAATCCTTCTGTTCATCGATATGAACAGTACCCGGGAAGGCAACCACTTCTGTTGTGAACACTCTGTCGATGTAGCTGCTTTTTGGAGGCATCAGACAATTTGTGGTGTAGAGAATAGGAGCAGGAATATGATCAAATTCTTTTTGCTGATTCTGCCATGCTGTTCCGAAATTTCCTTTCAAGTGAGGGAATTTCTTTAAGAGTGGATATGCATGGGCAGGGAGCATTTCACCATGAGTGTAGATATTGATTCCCTTTCCATTTGTCTGTTCAAGCAAAAGCTGCAGGTCCTTTAAATCGTGTCCGGTTACTACGATAAAAGGTCCCTTTTCCACCGTAAGCGTAACATCTGTTGGCTCCGGTGTTCCATAGGTTTGTGTATTTGCCTTGTCTAGAAGTGCCATGCACTTTAGATTGATTTCACCTACCTTGAGAACTGTTTGAAGCAGCTCATCCATACTTTCTGCGTAACCAATCCTGAACAAGGCTTCACAGAAAAACTGATTTACCTCGGGATCTTCAAAATTCAGGACATATGCATGATAGGCATATGCAGCCATTCCGCGAATACCAAAGAGAATAAGTGACTTCAGGGAACGGATATCTTCATCAGCATTCCATAGCTGTTGCATATCATATTCGTCAGTTCGTCCACAAGGAGACTGACATTTATTACAGTTGCCAACCAGAGAGGCTTTTTCTGCTCTGACCTTTTGTATCATATCTTCGATTGCTGCATTATCAAAGCTTACATTTGTAATTGTGGTAAATAAGCCCTCGATAATGGTCTGCCAGGTCTTTTTTGAAACAGCTGATGTGTCATCGACAGCTCTCGCCAGACCAATCAGTGCGCCTGTCAATTCATCCTGTAACTGTGCAGTATCTGCCTTTTTTCCGCAGACACCTGTATTTCCGGTACAGCCGGTGCATCCGGCCGTTTGTTCACATTGAAAACAAAACATATTTTTTTCCTCCATCAGTAGTTTTTTATGTTTCTGATAGAATAATAGCGTTATAAAAACAACTTGTATGTTTGATTTCCAACATAACGAATGCTTTTGAAAAAAATTTATCTATTATAATTAGAATAGTTTTTTCTTAATCCCTTAACAATAATAAACATAGTCACAAATTCAGCCGCCGGAAAAGCAAGCCACACACCTGTCATGCCGAAGGCGGCTGAAAGTGCGAATGCGAAAATGCTTATAGCGATAAAACCACGCATGATAGATGCCGCAAATGCATATTTTACGGACTCAACGGCACTTAGGATAGCAGAACCTACTATATTGATTCCGGCAAAAATAAAGCCTGTAAAGTAAAGACGCAGTCCGCTCTCGGCATACGAAGCAAGCCTGGCATCGTGCTCGCTGTTGAAAACAGATGTCACAAAAGGTGCAAAGGTGCATATGAACAAAATGAGCAGTGCAGCAATTAAGAGAGATGAAACGACAGCCATCCTGAGTATCGAATCTACATTTTTTCTTAGTCCTCTGCCGTAATAGTCGCTGATAAGAGGCTGTGAACCCTGTGCTATTCCGTTGAACAAAGCTACAGCGACCAGTGACGTATTGGCAACCACACCGTATGCTGCCACGCCGATATTTCCTGCAAGCCTCAGGATAATCATATTGAAGACAATAGTTATGACACCTGATGATATCTCAGCAACAAAGGAAGAAACACCAACCTGGCAGGAGTAAAAGAGTCTCTTGACAGATGGAATCGTCGGCTTAAGCTTTACGGAGCATTTGTCTGAGCAGAAATGAATACAGCATATCAGGATGCCTATAATCGGTGAAATAGCGGTAGCTAAAGCTGCTCCCTCCATACCAAGTCCAAGCGGGAACATGAGTATGTAATCAAAAACAATATTAAAAAGGCTGCTGAAAAGTGTGGCGCACATGGCAATGGATGGTGCGCCATCATTTCTTACGAAAGCGTTGCACACATAGTTGCACATGAAAAACGGTGTAAAAAGCATGAAAATACGTGTATAGTTTTTACCGGTATTTATAATTGCTGCATCGCCGCCGAGCAGCCCTACGAGCCTGTCCGGGACGAAAATACCAATCAATATGAATATAACGCTTATCATAATACACCACAGCAGGGCATGAAAAAAGTAGCTCTCGCTGGATGTATCGCCCTTATTTTTCTCTACGACATATCTGATGGCGGAGCCGACTCCGATCATTGCGCCTATGGCAAAAATCAAATTGTATACAGGCAGCACCAGATTGAGCGCGGTGATACCGTTTGAGCCGACCGCCTTTGATATAAAAAAGGTGTCGGCAAGTATATATAATGACATACCCACCATGCCGAGTATGTTTTGTGAGACATATTTTACAAATAATTTTTTCATAATAGCTATATTGTAAATGCATCTGTCATTTAAATCAATGATATTTTTGATTAGCCCGGAAGTAAAAGTTCAAAATAAGACATTTTGACTATTGAAATAAATTTCTCAGTACATTATAATGAACATGTTGAAAAAAATTGGGATTACTAAAGGAGGATAATTATGGAAAACAATAAGCTTTCAACAGGTTTAACCGTATGGTTATGGATTATTTTTGTGCTGAATATTCTGGCAACAATTGGCGGGATCGTCGTTGCGCTGGGTGCTTCAGTCGTAGCAGCAAGTTTAGGATTAGGTGCGATATATGTCGTGTTGTGTTTCATTAGCGTCATATTACAGGTTGTTATAACTGTTTCTATCGGTATTCTGCTTTTCGCACACAAAAAGATTGGTTTGGTGCTTATTTTTGCACTTGCAGCTTTGGGATTCATTGTAAGTATGGTTACATATGCTATTGCAGCACAGCTTAGTGCCGGTAATATTGTCAAAGCAATTATTTCAGCTATTCTTATGCCACTTATTACATATTTATTGGCAAAGAACGACATTGCAAATGGCACAATAGCTTAACGCAAAAAATAATATGAAAATTGAATAATGTTTTATTAATCCGCTATACGATAGTGAGTATAGCGGATTTTTAATATTTTCTCTCATCAGCAGTAAATGAAACAGAATTTGCAAAAATGGTGCTGCAGCTGACAATTTAACATTTTATCCAGAAAAAATATATTGACAAAAATGTGCAAATTCAATAAAATTATTAACCATAAGGGCACACTTATGGAAACATAGGGTCGCAAAGCCAGAGTCTAAAACAGTTACATGTAGTAATGACAGTTCGGCTGCAACAACCGGTGAATACCGGTTGCTGCAGCCTTTTTGTATGTATGAAAAGTTTATTAAAGTATGAGGTGAAAAGATATGAATGAAAAATTTGATTTTCTGCCACTTGGGAGCGTTGTAGTAGTAAGCGGTGGCATAAAAAAATTTGTGATTGTTGCAAGAGCACTGCAGGTAAATATAAATGGCTGTAAACAGTTCTTTGATTATGCTGCCTGTCCATATCCTGAGGGAATGAATGGTGACAGGCTTATGTATTTTCAGCATACAGATATCAGCAGGGTTGTGTTTGAAGGGTATGTAGATGATGATGAGATAATGATGTGTGATAACATCTTTAATGCCATGGAGAAAACAGAAATAGAGCGCGCAGATGTAAGAAAACTCAAAAGAAGCATGGTGAACTGATATGGCAAAAAAGAATGACAGAAAAGAATACAATAAACTGAAGAAAAAGAAAGCTGACAATAAAAAACAGCAGGAACAGTGCCAGTCAGAGATAGATGTGCTTGATGAGAAAATAGAGAGGCTGAAAGCGG
>ENA-OQDT01000369-OQDT01000369.1-human-gut-metagenome-genome-assembly--contig:-NODE-369-length-29442-cov-5.361453_pt1 | contig 29442 bp, 28 predicted proteins | sample MGYA00242786_ERZ504617 | MGnify/ENA primary metagenome ERZ504617 (study PRJEB26092, sample SAMD00036337) | human gut metagenome | host: Homo sapiens | study: EMG produced TPA metagenomics assembly of...
GATTGAAAGAGATGAACCATTAACTATCTCTCAATATACATTAAAGAATATGATTTATCAGACAATATTCTCAATTGCAGTCAACGATAACAACAAATTAATGACTGGTGAGCTGTTTGAAATTAAGGATAATTGTCTGAAAATTTGTCTCTCTGGATGGACACCGTATTGCGATCCGCAAATGCCTCTGAAGAAAGACTATTCAGACCGCAAGGTTGTAGTTCCAGGCAAGACTCTGAATGAGATCAGTAAGATCTTATCCGGAGAAATGGATGATGTAGTCAGCATTTTCTTCACAAACAATCATATTTTATTTGAATTTGACCAGACTATGGTAGTTTCACGTCTGATCGAGGGGGAATATTTCCGTATTGACCAGATGCTTTCCAGCGATTATGAGACCAAACTTTCCATTAACAAAAAAGAATTCCTGGATTGTATCGACCGTGCCACACTCCTTGTAAGAGAAGGAGATAAGAAACCGATCATTATCCACATTACAGATGGCAGCATGGAGCTGAAGATTGATTCTGCAATGGGTTCCATGAACGAGGATATTGATATTGAGAAAGAGGGGAAAGATATTCTGATCGGATTTAATCCCAAGTTCCTGATCGATGCACTGAAGGTTATTGATGATGAGACCATCGACATTTACCTAGTGAATCCGAAAGCACCTTGCTTTATCAGAGATGAGGAAGAAACTTACACGTATCTGATTCTTCCGGTTAACATAAATCAGAACCAGGCAAGATAATGACACTTGTCACAGAGAGAAACGTAACAGACAATTGGAAGAGGAATGGAAGTGAACACGGGCTGCAAATAATGGCTGGAGACAGTCCGAAAACGAATTGCAGTCGTGATGCCAGAAGAGTGGAGGCAGAAAATTGGAAATCAGAATCAGAGATGAATTTATCAAACTTGGCCAGGCACTGAAACTTGCTGACCTTGTATCAGACGGCGTTGAGGCAAAATATGTGATCAACGACGGACTTGTAAAAGTAAACGGTGAAGTAGATACCAGAAGAGGCCGCAAGGTTTATGGCGGTGACGTTATTTCCTATAATGGCCAGGATGTGAAGGTTCTGTCCGGAAACGAGTAAAATGGCTTATATTGAATCCATAAAATTAAGCAATTTCAGAAATTACGAATCGCTGGAACTTTCTTTTGACAAAGGAACCAATACTTTTTATGGGGATAATGCCCAGGGGAAAAACAAATATCCTGGAGTCTGTGTATCTGTGCGGAACCAGCAAATCCCATAAAGGAAGCAAAGACCGGGAGATTATCCGCTTTGAACAGGATGAAGCCCATATCCGCATGATGGTGGGAAAAGATTCCATGTCTTATAAGATTGACATGCACCTTCGGAAAAATAAGGCCAAGGGCGTGGCAATCAACGGGCTTCCCATAAAGAAGGCGAGAGAGCTTCTCGGTGTGGTGAATCTGGTTTTCTTTTCCCCGGAGGATCTGAATATTATCAAAAACGGTCCGGGAGAGCGACGAAGATTCATGGACGCGGAGCTTTGTCAGCTGGATAAACTATACCTCACAGATCTTGCCGGATACAATCATGTTCTGAACCAGAGAAATAAGCTGCTGAAGGATATGTATAAGCAGCCGGATCTTGGGGCGACTCTGGATGTATGGGATATGCAGCTGGTAAATTATGGCCGTAAGATCATTGGCAAAAGAAGAGAATTTGTGGAGTCCCTTAATGAGTTCATTAAGGAAATTCACAGAAATCTTACCGGCGGTATTGAAAATATAGAAGTGATATATGAACCAAGCGTGGAGAGTGAGGCTTTGGAAGAGAGCCTTTTCCGCAACAGAGACCGGGATCTTCGGATGAAAATGACTTCGTCCGGTCCTCACAGGGATGACCTGATGGTGGCTGTAAACGGAATTGACATCCGCAAATATGGTTCGCAGGGGCAGCAGAGAACAGCAGCCCTTTCCCTGAAACTTTCGGAGATTTATCTGGTGGAGAAGATCATTCATGATAAACCAGTTCTGCTTCTGGACGATGTCCTTTCGGAGCTGGACAGCAGCCGTCAGAATTATCTTCTTGAGAGTATTCATGATATTCAGACCATGATCACCTGTACTGGTCTGGATGATTTTGTCAGTCATCAGTTTACGATCAATAAAGTGTTTCACGTTGTGGCAGGGCATGTGTATCAGCCGATGGGGGGTCCTGCAGATAAATAAGCTTGCGAAGTAGTATGCGATATGCTAAACTGGCATTAACTATGGAAAGTTGGTGAAAAATTTGGACAAAGAGGAATTTCGGGTTAAACTTGAAGAGATTAACCATTTAGTAGAACAGAAGGACTATAAGGGAGCCATGAATGTTGTAGACAGCATTGACTGGCGCCGTGTGAAAAATGTTCGTACCCTTTGTGTGGTTGGTGAAATCTATGCTGCCAATAAACGCTATGAGGACAGCAAGGAAATTTTCCTGCTGGCTTATCACAGAGCCTCCATTGGTAAGAACATTCTTTATCGTCTTGTAGAAGTTTCCCTGAAGCTGGGACAGGTTTCCGAGGCAGTGGAATTTTATCAGGAGTACAGGGAAGTTGCGCCAAATGATAATACGCAGTACATCCTGAAATACAAGATCCTGAAAGTAAAAAAGGCTCCTCTTGCAGAGCAAATCAAGGTTCTGGAGGATTATAAGGAGAAAGAATTTACCGAAAAATGGTCTTACGAGCTTGCCAAACTGTACTATCAGGATGGTGACAAAGAGAAATGTCTGGAGCTTTGCAACGAGATCATTCTCTGGTTCAACGAGGGTAACTACGTGATGAAGGCTATGGACCTGAAACAGCGTATGGGTGCTCTTACCGGCGAGGAGAAAGAGCGGTATGAACAGCAGTTTGTACCGAAGCTTCTGAAACCTGAGGAAGCAGATACCATCAAGGAAGAAGAGAAAGCACCGAAAGCTGAGAACCAGGGAAGTGAATCTATTGAAAGTATTCAGATCAAGAATGAGGATCTGGATGGCGTAGAGAGTCTTCAGGATAAAATTTCCAAAGGACTTCGTGACATTTTTGGAAGCCGTAAGATGGATGAAATGGAAGACAGCATTGTTTCCACTGAGCAGACGAAAGAGGTTCAGGAAGAAATGCTTCGTGATCCGGCTTCTGAGAAAGAATATGAAAGTGTACCGGAGCTGGAGCCTGAAACTGGCAAGGTGAAAGTGGAGAATACCAAGGAGACTGTTGCTGAAGAATCTGTGAATACAGCAGATGAGACTGCAGAGAAATCAGCGGAAGCAGTTTCAGAAGAAAATACAGAAGGTTTAGAGAATGCAGATCGTTCAGAGTCTGCAGAAGAGAAGAACGCATTTTCCACAGAAACAGAAACACCTGTTGAGAACCTGAAAATGCCTACACTGAATATTCCGGATTCTATGAAGAATATGGTACCGGAAGAGATTGAGGTTCCCAAGGCACCTGTACAGAATAACCTTTTCAGTGATGAGGCTGATGCTGCGGAGAAAATGAAAGACGAGAAACCTGCATTTGATTTTTCAAATTTCAATCTGGAGGATACGATTCTTGCTGCTGCTTCTGCACAGGGAATTGAAATTCCGGATGAGAAGGTAGATGAAGAGAAAGTTCAGGAAGAAAATAAAGAAATTGTAGAAGCTGCCCAAGAAATATCTACGAAACCTCAGAATGCTGTAAAAGAAGAAAAGGCAGAGGATATTCCAGAAGAAGAGGAAGTTATCACTGAGGACGAGGAAGAAATCGAGCCAGAACCAGAGCAGAAAAAGCCGGTTGTAGAGCTTGAGGAAGAGGAATTCCTTTCCGAAGAGGATCTTCAGGCTGCTGAGGATGAGTTTATGAATGGTCCGGCAGGACATAAGGAGAAAGAAGAGCCTTCTGATGATTCCATGTCTGAGGATGAATTTATTGCCAAACTTCTCAGAGAGAGCATTGGAGAAGAAGAGGATGAGGATATGCCTCCAGCTGCAGATGATGTGGTTGAAACGGAAGATGCAGAGGAAGAACCGGAAGATTCTGAGGACGAAAACTTTGATTTTGATGAGGATGAAGAGGAAGAAGAGTCTTCTGAATCTCTTTCCGAGGAAGAGGAACTGGAACAGTTTATCGATTCTATTCAGCCAAAGGATAAGAGAAATCCATCTGACATTGTGCCAAGAGAGAAATCACTCACCGATGATGAGAAGAAGCTGTTTACATATTTTGTAAAGGTTCCGGGAATGCGGGAACAGCTGATCAGTGCACTTTGCGATGTGCAGATGGCGGCTGCTGATAAGACCTCCAAGACTGGAAACGTGATCGTCATGGGTGGGAAAGAAACTGGTAAGACAAGACTGATCGCAAGCTTGATTCCGGCAATCTGTAAAGAGCTGAATCTGCCGGCTTCCAAGGTGGCTTATGTATTTGCCGACCAGCTGAACGAGATGGATATTACGAAAGTGATTGGCAAGCTTAGCGGTGGTTTCCTTGTCATTGAGAATGCTAACCAGCTGACACAGGAAACAGTAGATATTCTGGATAAGGCTATGGAGTTCCGCACAGACGGACTTACTGTGATCATTGAGGATGAGAAGATCGGAATGCGTAAGCTGATTGCAAGATTCCCGAAATTCGCCAAGAAGTTTACATCCATGATCAACATTCCGGTATTTACCAATGATGAACTTGTAAACTTTGCAAGAGTTTACACCAAGGAAAATGGTTACAAGATCGACCAGATGGGAATGCTTGCATTGTATAATCTGATCGGTGTGAACCAGAAAGAAGACCAGCCTATGAACATTGGCGCAGTTAAGGAAATGCTTGACGCAGCAATGGCGAAATCCCAGGGCGGACTTCTGAAGTTTAATAAGAAAAAGAGAGTAGACCGTGATGGATTTACGGTTCTTTATGAGAAAGATTTTGCAAAATAAGTAATAGGGGAATTGCAGACAGCTGCCCAGATTGTGTGATTTGCAGATAATGATTAAATAATTTAAAAGAAAGAGGAAATTAATATGACCAGACCTTATTTAGGAAATCCGAAATATACCATTGAAGTTCTTCAAAAGTATAATTTTGCTTTCCAGAAAAGGTTTGGTCAGAATTTTCTGATCGATACCCATGTTCTGGAAAAAATAATCGAGGCTTCCAAGATCACCAAGGATGATTTTGTTCTGGAAATCGGACCGGGTATTGGAACCATGACCCAGTATCTGGCTGAGGCAGCCAGAGAAGTGGTGGCTGTAGAGATTGATAAGACATTGATCCCGATTCTGGAAAATGATACTTTGAAAGACTGGGATAATGTGACTGTGATCAACGAGGATATCCTGAAAGTTGATATTGCGGCGCTGGCACAGGAGAAAAATGGGGGCAAGCCTATCAAGGTGGTTGCCAATCTGCCTTATTATATTACCACACCAATCATCATGGGACTTTTTGAAAACCATGTTCCCATTTCTTCCATCACCATTATGGTACAGAAAGAAGTGGCAGACAGAATGCAGGTTGGTCCTGGAACAAAGGATTACGGTGCTTTGTCTCTGGCTGTTCAGTATTATGCCAGACCGCAGATCATTGCGAATGTTCCGCCGAACTGTTTTATGCCAAGACCGAAGGTGGGAAGTGCTGTTATCCAGCTTGTGAGATATGAAGAGCCGCCAGTGCAGGTGGACAATGAGAAGCTGATGTTCAGGCTGATCCGGGCATCTTTTAATCAGAGAAGAAAAACATTGGTAAATGGACTGAAGAACTCCCAGGAGCTTGATTTTTCAAAAGAGGAAATTGAGAAAGCTATGGCAGAGACCGGAATTCCGGTAAATGTGAGAGGCGAAGCGCTTACTTTAGCAGAATTTGCTGATCTTGCAAACGCATTTAATAAATTGAGATAGATATCAAGAACGGGGCGTAAGCCCCGTTCTTGATATCTTCGGATTGCTTCGCAGCGTTGCGGCTCCCGTGATCCTTCACATGTTCGGAAATGATTTACTGCATAAATCTTATACAAATAAAAATCACCCGGTGGCTAGACGGGTGATTTTTATTTTGTCTCAAATATATTTTTTAAAAGGAAGGAGAGTCAATCACTTTTGGGTGACTGACATATGAAAAAGAAATTTTATAAAAATAATGTTGGCTGTATTATTTTTATGATGTAGTATATCGGGAAAGTTTGAAAGAATCGTGTTTATCTTATGAAAAAATTAGTGAACGAATTTGAAAAGATTTGTAACTTCCTGGAAAAAATGGGCTGTTTTTGGAGATTAGTTATAAAAAGATTATAAAGTTTTTAGATACATTTTACAAATAAAAGGAAAAGGTGTAGTATAATGGGCTGGAATCTGGAGGAAGATTTATTTCCGGTATTGATTAAATTTCAGAAGAAAATTACTTGATATGAGGAAATCAGATCATAAATATGACCAGATTCCAGCAGTGTGTGAACAGAATATTAACTATTGCTGGTCAGACCATGAACAGCAGCTATTTAATTGTTACTGGAGAGATTTGAACAGATGACATTTAATCGTTACTGGGCAAGTCTTGAACAGCAACATTCAATCAGGAGGTAATTATCATGATAAAAATGAAAAAATCAGCAGCACTTATCCTTGCAGGAGTTCTTGCATGTTCCATGCCGATGCCGGTTATGGCATCCAGTGATACAGAAGTAGTAGAAAGTCTTCTGGACAGTGGAATTGATTTTCTTGCTTCTGACCCTGGAAAAGCAGTAGACATTATTATGTATGCCAAGGATCTTGTAGACCAGCAGAACATCACAGATGACCAGGTACGAAGTGCTGTAACTCAGGCAGCAGACCATTTTGGGGTATCTCTTTCTGATTCAGAGGTAGATTCCCTTGTTTCTGTAGTACGCAAGGTTCTGGATGCAAAAATTGACGAAGATGCTCTTAGAAGCGATGTAAATTCTGTATACAGTAAGCTGCAGGATATGGGTGTTACAAAGGATGATGCCAAAGGTCTTGTGTCGAAGTTAATCGAATTTGTAAAAGGATTATTCGAATGAGAAATGTAAAATGTGCAAAATGTATAACTTTACCAAATTAAAGTAAAGATGCAAATGTGGTAAATTTATAAAAAAAGAGGAAAATGAAAGAAGAAATTGTGCAAATAAAACAAATGTTCATTATTCGTTAACAATTTGCATGTATTTTGTTCATAAGTATCTGATACTATATAATCAGTTCGAAAGAACATACACAGAAGACGTTGTAATGACACCATTACACATAAAATTTTTTCATAATAATCGCCCCGGCAGCTACTGCCGGGGCACTCCTCGTTTTAGAGCGTATTTGAAAAAGTATTCCTGCAATCTGCACGCTCTGGAGCGTGTTTGAAAAAGGTTTTCTGCAAGATGTGCGTCACAATTTTTTGGAAAATTTGTCTGAATATGCCGCTCTTTAAACGCCAGATATTACACTCTGACGCTTAAAGAGCGGTGTTTTTTCGAATGTACATTCCAAAATTTATTTGCAACGAATAAGCGGTGTGCTATAATGAAGCAAAAACAGGGGCAAAGGAGTCTAGGTCATGGCAGAGACAATGAAGGATTACGAAGCAGAACTTGAAGCTTCTTTTAAGAAAATTGAAGAAGGCGACATTCTCACAGGAACAGTTGTGAGTGTAGATGATAAAGAAATTATTGTAGATTTAAAATATTATGCAGAAGGTATTATCCCGGTAGAAGATTACAGTAGAGAGCCGGGCTTTAACGTTAAAGAAGAAGTACACCCTGGAGATGAAGTTTCCGCCACAGTCGTAAGAAAAGATGATGGAAATGGTAACATCCTTTTATCCAAAGTTGAGGCTACTGACGTCCTGGCTTGGGACAAATTAAAAGAGCTGAAAGCCTCCGGAGAGGTTCTTGATGTAGTGGTAAAAGGTGTAGTAAACGGCGGTGCAGTTGCTTATGTAGAAGGTGTGCGCGGCTTTATCCCGGCCTCCAAGCTGGCCTTGAATTACGTAGAAGACACCAACGAATATCTGAACAGACACATCCAGGTTCAGGTAATCGATGTCAATAAAGAGGACAAAAAACTGATTCTTTCTGCGAAAGAAATTTTAAGGGAAAAAAGCAGAAGAGGAAAGAAAGAATAAAATTTCCAATATCCAGCCAGGCTTTGTAACAGAAGGAACTGTAGAGAGCCTTCAGCCATACGGCGCATTTGTAGATCTTGGAAACGGCGTATCCGGACTGGTACATATTTCCCAGATTTGCGAAAAGAGAATCCGTAAACCATCAGAAGTTCTTGCAGTTGGAGATAAGGTGAAAGTAAAAGTAACTGCAGTGAAAGATGGAAAACTGAGCCTGAGTATCAAAGAAGCAACTGATATGATGGCAAAAGAAGTGGAAGAAGAGAAAATAGAAATCCCACAGTCCGGAGAAGAGGCAACCACATCTCTGGGAGCTTTATTTGCAAATATTAAACTGAATTAATATAAAGTGCAGATTTGGACGATTAAGACAATCGCCCAAAATGAAAATCTTCTGTAGAGCGTGTTTGAAAAGTAGACCCGAAATAAAAAACTCTGTTTACAGATGAAAAGTGTGCAGAGGTCAGCTGAATTTTGGAAGGAAGAATGTGAATGAAGAATCAGAAAGTATTTGTAATGGGACATAAGAATCCGGATACGGATTCTATTTGTTCGGCAATTGCTTACGCAGATATCAAAAACAGAACCACCCAGACCAAGCGTTATATTCCAAGACGTGCCGGTCAGATCAATGAAGAGACCCAGTATGTACTGAATCGTTTTGGCGTACAGCCACCGGCTTATCTGGGAAATATCGGAACGCAGGTAAAAGATATGGATATCCGTCCAAAACCGGATGCAGACCGTACCATGTCCCTGAAAAATGCCTGGGATATGATGCAGAATAAAGGCATTGTGACCCTTCCCATCTGTAACAGCGAGGATGAGCTGGAGGGAATTGTAACAATCGGCGATATTGCTGATGTTTACATGGATACCAAGGACAGCTATCTTCTTTCAAATGCCAGAACTCAGTATAACAAGATCAGGGATACTCTTGACGGTGAAATCGTAGAAGGAAATGGTCACGGCTATTTTACCAAAGGGAAAATCCTTATTGGAACTGCTGATCCGGAGGTGATGAAGAACTATATCGAAGAAAATGATATGGTTATTCTTGGAAACCGTGAGGAAGATCAGTTAAAGGCAATAGAACTGAATGTAAGCTGCATTATTGTAGGAATGAGTATTCAGGTAAGTGAGAAGGTAATAAAGAAAGCTCAGGAGAGACAGATCATCATTATCTCTTCTCCATATGATACCTACACAATTGCCCGCATGATCAACCAGAGTATTCCGGTAAATTATGTGATGAAAAAAGATAATCTGGTAACTTTTAATACTGAAGATTTCACAGATGATATCCAGGATGTTATGATCAAGCACCGCCATCGTGCATTCCCTGTTATCAATAAGCGGGGAAAATGTGTGGGAACCATTTCCAGACGAAATTTCCTTGACATGCACAAGAAACAGGTAATTCTGGTAGATCATAATGAGAAAGACCAGGCTGTTGATAACATTGAGAAAGCAGAGATTCTGGAGATCATTGACCATCATAAGCTTGGTTCTCTGGAAACTATGAAGCCGATTAATTTCAGAAATGAGCCAGTTGGATGTACTGCGACAATCCTTTACCGGATTTATGACGAGCAGCGACTGGAGATTCCGCCTAAGATTGCAGGACTTCTCTGTGCAGCCATTATTTCCGATACCTTAATGTTCCGTTCCCCAACCTGCACCCAGCAGGACAAGATCGCAGCAAGTGCGCTTGCACTGATCGCGGACATTAAGATTGAAGATTTCGCAAGAGAAATGTTCAAGGCTGGAAGCAATCTGAAGGATAAAGCACCTGAAGAAATTTTCTATCAGGATTACAAGAAATTTATTGCAGAAGGAAATGTGGCTTTTGGTGTTGGACAGATCAGTTCCATGGACGAGGAAGAACTTCAGGAGATCAAAGTTCGCCTGAAACCATTTATGGTAAGCGAGTGCGGACGCCATGGAATTACCCGTGTTTACTTTATGTTAACCAATATTATGGACGAGTCCTCAGATGTAATTTATTACGGCGAGGGCAGCGAGGAAATGGGAAAAATCGCATTTCAGCAGGAACCGGAGGATAAGTGCTTCCACCTGAAAGGCGTGGTTTCCCGTAAGAAACAGATGATCCCGGCTATGATGGAAGCCGCACAGATCATGGCAAATGACTTTAACTGATGATAAAGATTTTCCCGGCAAAGAGGCTGTTAAAAGCTACTGCTCACAAAGTGAAAAGTAACGCAGAAGGTTCTTTGCACGGGAAATTTTCACATAAAAGAGGAGCAAAATATGGCAAAACAGACCTGGAAACCAGGCAATATGCTTTACCCGCTTCCTGCTGTGATGGTCAGCGTTACAGATGGCGAGGGTAATGATAATATAATAACAGTAGCGTGGGCTGGCACCGTGTGTACCAACCCGCCAATGGTAAGCATCTCCGTTCGTCCCACCAGATTTTCTTACGATATGATCTGCAAGACAAAGGAATTTGTTCTGAACCTTACCACAGAAGAGCTTGTATACGCCACCGATTATTGTGGCGTGCGGTCCGGCAGAGAGGTTGATAAATTTCAGGAGCTTCATCTTACCAAAGAAAAGGCGGATCAAGTGAAGGCACCAATGATCGGTGAAGCTCCTGTAAATATTGAATGTAAAGTTAAGAAAATTGAGAAGCTTGGTTCTCATCACATGTTCCTTGCGGAAGTAGTTGCAGTGCATGCGGACGAAGCCTATATGGATAAAAATAATAAATTTCAGCTGAATCAGTCAAAACTGATGGTGTATTCCCATGGGGAATATCTTGGGCTTGGAAAGAAGTTGGGCACCTTTGGATATAGCGTAAAAAAATGGAAAAAAGGCATAATCAGAAACTTGAAAAATACACCCATTAAAAAAGCCGAAACTCAGTAACAATTTTTAATGTAGATTGCAATAATGGCTCTTATGTGTTATTATTTAAAGGAGTATCGAATGAAAATGAATAATATAACATTAATTGGAATGCCCGGTGCAGGTAAAAGCACACTGGGCGTTGTTCTTGCGAAAATACTTGGATATGAATTTTTAGATTCAGACCTTTTAATACAAAAGAAGAAAAAAGACGTCTTTATCAGATCATTGATGAAGAAGGAGAAGAAGGTTTCAAGACCATTGAGAATCGCGTAAATGCGTCGATTGATACAGAGAATACTGTAATTGCTACTGGGGGAAGTGTGGTATATTGCAGTGAAGCCATGGAACACTTGAAATCAATTGGGAAGGTAGTTTACCTCAGCCTTTCTCTGGAGTCTCTTGAGAAACGGCTTGGAAATCTTAAGAAGCGGGGAGTTCTTCTGAAAGAAGGACAGACCTTGAAGAGTTTATATGAGGAGCGAGTTCCCTTATACGAGAAATATGCAGACATTGTGGTAGATGAAGAAGGGAAAGATTTGGAAGCAAGTCTGCAGGCACTTTTGGAAACACTACAGACAGGGGTTATTAAGTAACTGTAGATTGTTACTATTCGCGGAATGCGTTACGATGAACGAAGTGAACAGTAACTGTGAATCAGAGGAGGGCTGTCAGGTTATTGGAGAGAAATTGACAATAGCCTTTTTGGCTCGCGGAGTAAGAATAATAGAGGTGTATTATGGAACAGTATGTGATTAAAGGTGGAAATCCGCTTGTTGGTGAAGTAGAGATAGCAGGTGCAAAGAATGCAGCGCTGGCTATTTTATCAGCAGCCATTATGACGGATGAGACAATTCTCATCGAGAATCTGCCTGACGTCAGAGACATTAACGTTTTACTGGAGGCAATAGCTGGCATCGGAGCACAGGTTGACAGAATCAATAAATCAACTGTTAAGATCAATGGTTCTACCATTGGTGATGTAAGTGTAGATTATGAGTATATTAAGAAGATCCGTGCATCTTACTATCTTCTTGGTGCATTACTTGGCAAATATAAAAGAGCAGAAGTTCCTCTTCCAGGTGGCTGCAATATCGGAAGCCGTCCGATTGACCAGCATCTGAAAGGTTTCAGAGCCCTTGGTGCGAAAGTTGATATTCTTCATGGAGCCATTGTTGCCGAGGCATCTAATCTTCATGGAAGCCATATTTTCCTGGATGTAGTTTCTGTAGGAGCAACCATCAATATTATGATGGCAGCATCTCTTGCACCAGGACGTACGATTATTGAGAATGCTGCCAGAGAGCCACATGTAGTAGATGTTGCCAACTTCCTGAACAGCATGGGAGCCAATATCAAAGGTGCTGGTACAGATGTGATCCGTATCAAGGGTGTTGAGAAGCTTCACCGCACAGAGTATTCCATCATTCCGGACCAGATCGAGGCAGGAACCTTTATGTTCGCTGCAGCAGCTACCGGTGGGGATGTCACAGTTAAGAATGTAATTCCAAAGCATCTCGAAGCTACTACAGCCAAGCTTGAGGAAATCGGATGTGAAGTTCAGGAGTTTGATGATGCCGTACGTGTACGTGCAGTGGGCAGACTTCATCGCACTCATGTGAAGACCCTTCCATATCCGGGATATCCGACTGATATGCAGCCGCAGATTGCGGTTACCCTTGCACTTGCAGAGGGAACCAGCATCGTAACTGAGAGTATTTTTGAGAATCGCTTCAAATATGCCGATGAGCTTTCCAGAATGGGAGCCTGTATTAAGGTTGAAGGCAATTCCGCAATTATTGATGGCGTGAATAAGCTTACTGGTGCAAGAGTAAGTGCACCGGATCTTCGTGCTGGGGCAGCTCTTGTTATTGCAGGACTGGCAGCAGAGGGAATCACCATTGTGGATGATATTGTTTACATCCAGCGTGGCTATGAGAACTTCGAAGAGAAGCTTCGCAGCCTTGGCGCAGAGATCGAGAGAGTTTCCAGTGAGAAGGATATCCAGAAATTCCGCCTGCGTGTAGGGTGAATTGTTAATTTCAGATCGCAGCCTGACAGCCTTGATCTGTTGAGTATCAGATTTAATCTGGTGAAAAATAGTCATAAGACGTTAAATGTCTATTGACAATTATAAGCAATCAGTATATTGTATTGCTTGCAACAGGAAAACTGAAGAATAGCCTTTTATTCAGAGTGGTGGAGATACATAGGATCTATGAAGCCACGGCAACCCCTCGAAAGAGAGGAAGGTGCCAACCTGAGCGAGTGATCGAACAATAAGAGGATTGTTTATATAAAAAGTCATTTATAAGACAGTCCGCTTGTCCGGGCTGTTCTTTTTTTCGCGGAAAACATACAATGCAGCGATAGATATTAGCTGTTTTGGAAATTTTCGCTCCATCGAAGAAAGGGAAAAACAAAAGAATGGAAAACAAAGAAAAAATCTTATTTACTTCCGAATCTGTAACTGAAGGTCATCCGGATAAAATCTGTGATGCCATTTCTGATGCCATCCTGGATGCTCTGATCGCACAGGATCCGATGAGCCGTGTAGCCTGCGAGACTGCAACTACAACAGGTCTTGTTCTGGTTATGGGTGAGATCACTTCCAAGGCAAATATCGATATCCAGTCAATCGTAAGAGAGACAATCCGCGAGATTGGTTATACTCGTGGAAAATTCGGATTCGATGCTGATACATGTGCGGTAATCACAGCACTTGATAAACAGTCTGCTGATATTGCAATGGGTGTTGATAAAGCACTTGAGCAGAAAGAGAATCAGATGGATGAGGACGAGCTTGACTCTATTGGAGCTGGTGACCAGGGAATCCAGTTTGGTTATGCTTCCAACGAGACAGAAGAATACATGCCATACGCAATCAACATGGCACACAAACTTTCCCGTCAGCTGACAAAAGTCCGTAAAGATGGCACTCTGAAATATTTAAGACCAGATGGAAAAACTCAGGTAACAGTTGAGTATGATAAGAATGGAAAACCAAGCCGTATTGATGCAGTAGTTTGCTCCACTCAGCATGACCCGGATGTTACACAGGAGCAGATCCATGCGGACATCAAGAAATATGTATTTGATGAGATCATCCCGGCAGACATGGTAGATGAGGATACGAAATACTTTATCAACCCGACCGGACGTTTCGTTATTGGTGGACCAAACGGCGACAGCGGTCTTACAGGACGTAAGATCATTGTTGATACTTATGGCGGAACAGGACGTCACGGCGGCGGTGCCTTCTCCGGAAAAGACTGCACAAAGGTTGACCGTTCTGCAGCTTATGCAGCACGTTATGTTGCAAAGAACATTGTTGCAGCAGGTCTTGCTGACAAGTGCGAGATCCAGCTTTCCTATGCAATTGGTGTTGCACATCCGACTTCTATTCATGTAGAAACATTTGGCACAGGTAAAGTATCTGATGCGAAACTGGTAGAGATCATCCGTGAGAACTTTGACCTTCGTCCGGCTGGAATCATCAAAATGCTTGATCTCCGCCGCCCGATCTACAAACAGACTTCTGCATACGGACACTTTGGCCGTACAGATGTAGATCTTCCGTGGGAGCATCTGGACAAGGTTGATGATCTGAAGAAATATCTTGCGTAAAATTTGGGTAAAAGAAAATGGCTTGTATTGAAGCCTGCTTGAAAATTCCATATTAAAGTTAGAGCCTGGAAGAGACTGGTATATAGCAGAAGAAGTCTTTTCCAGGTTTTTTATGTTGAAAAACTGAATATTATAGAGCTATTTTTTATAGAAAATTAAGAGATGAAATCAGAGCTTTATGCTATAATCTATATAAATCCGGTGAAGCAGCTTCATACGACAGGGAAGCTGTTGAAAATTTCCGTAAAAAGAAGAAAAAGGATAGAACTGTTATGAAGCTAAAAACAAGAATCATTCTGGGATTCACCATGATCATTCTTATGCCTCTGCTTCTGTTTGCCGCCACTTTGTATGGATTCAGCCAGTCACAGGCGCAGAAAGCACAGGCAGTGACTGAGAGCGATGGAACAGTATATGATATTTCCATAACAGACTCAGCCGACAGTCAGGGCAGGGTACATGTAATGGCCAAGGATTTGTTTATCAGTGCGTTTGTAATCCTGATCTCCGTTGCTTTGGTAGTTGGTCTTTGGGTATATCGCAGCATTGCCGTTCCATTGGTTAAATTAAAAAAAGCGACGCAGAATATAAAAGAGGGCAACCTGGATTTCGTTCTGGATGTAGAAGGAAAAGACGAATTTTCTGAGCTCTGTCAGGATTTCGAGGAAATGCGCCGCCGTCTGAAAGAATCTACAGAAGAAAAAAAGCCTTATAGAAAAAGAGAACAGAGAGCTGATCAGCAACATTTCCCATGATCTGAAAACTCCGATCACAGCAGTGAAAGGATATGTAGAGGGAATCATGGATGGAGTGGCAGATACCCCTGAGAAAATGGATCGCTATGTCCGCACCATCTACAACAAGACAAATGAGATGGATCATCTGATCAACGAGCTGACTTTTTATTCCAAAATCGATACCAACCGCATTCCTTATACTTTCAACAAACTAAATGTGGAAGATTATTTTGAAGATTGTTCAGAGGAAGTTGGTCTGGAACTTGAGACCAGGGGAATTGAGCTGGTTTATGCCAACTATGTGGAAAAAGATGTTATGGTAATTGCCGATGGGGAGCAGATCCGCCGTGTTATCCATAACATTATCAGCAACGCTATCAAATATATGGACAAGCCTAAAGGAATCATTCAAATCCGAATCAAGGATGTGGGTGATTTTATCCAGATTGAGATTGAGGACAATGGAAAAGGTATTGGCCCGAAGGATCTGCCTTATATTTTCGACCGTTTTTACCGTACAGATGTTTCACGAAATTCTTCCAAAGGCGGAAGCGGAATCGGTCTTTCCATTGTAAAGAAAATTCTGGAGGACCATGGGGGAAAGGTATGGGCCACAAGCCGTCTTGGAATCGGCACGATCATGTATTTTGTACTTAGAAAATACCAGGAGGTACCAATGAAATGAGCAGAATTCTGATCATTGAAGATGAAGAAGCAATTGCAGAGCTTGAGAAAGACTATCTGGAGCTCTCAGGATTTGAAGTTATAATCTGCAACAGAGGCGATCTGGGGCTTAATATGGCACTGAAAGAAGATTTTGACCTGATTATTCTGGATCTGATGCTGCCGGAGATAGACGGGTTTGAAATCTGCCGCCAGGTAAGAGAAGCTAAGAATACTCCGATCATTATGGTTTCCGCGAAGAAAGATGATATTGACAAGATCCGCGGTCTTGGACTTGGGGCTGACGATTACATGACCAAGCCATTTAGCCCAAGCGAGCTTGTTGCCAGAGTAAAGGCACATATGGATCGCTATAATCGTCTGATCGGCTCCACCACGCAAAAGAACGATATTATTGAGATTCGTGGAATCAAGATCGACAAGACTGCCCGCCGCGTCTGGGTAAATGGCGAGGAGAAAACTTTTACCACCAAGGAATTTGATCTGCTCACATTCCTGGCCCAGAATCCAAACAGAGTTTTTACAAAGGAAGAGCTTTTCAGGGAAATCTGGGATATGGAATCGGTAGGCGATATTGCCACAGTTACAGTTCATATCAAGAAAATCCGTGAGAAAATTGAGTATAATAATGCCAAGCCGCAGTATATCGAGACCATCTGGGGCGTGGGATACAGATTTAAAGTGTGATAATTTCTGAGAAAATTGAGAGGTAAAATGAGAAGACTATATAAAGAATTGGAGAACTACGGCAAATCCGACTTTTATCCTTTCCATATGCCTGGTCACAAGCGGAATAAGGCGTGCATAGAGGGGGATTTTCCTATTGAACGTGATATTACAGAAATAGACGGATTCGACGATCTGCATCATTCTGAGGGAATTTTACTTGAAGCGCAGAATGCCTTATCCAGAATGTACGGCACCAGGAAAAGTTTTTTCAGTGTCAACGGAAGTACGGCAGGAATTCTTACTGCCATTTCCGCATCTGTGAAAAAGGGTGGACAGATTCTGGTGGCCAGAAACTGTCACAAGGCTGTTTACCACGCAATTTACCTTCGGGAACTGGTTCCCACATATATTTATCCACAATCTGACAACGATTTGGGGATAAATGGTTCAATTTCCGTATCCCGTGTGGAAAGATATCTTGAGGAAAATCCGAAAATTGAAGCAGTCCTTATTACATCGCCTACTTATGATGGTGTGGTTTCAGATGTGCGCAAGATTGCGGAAACTGCCCACAAACATGGAATTCCGCTGATCGTGGATGAAGCCCACGGCGCTCATTTCAGATTCTCTGACTATTTTCCTGTTTCAGCAACAGATCTGGGAGCAGATGTGGTGATCCAGAGCTTTCACAAAACATTGCCGGCCATGACCCAGACTGCAGTGCTTCATCTGTGCAGTGAACGTGTAAGTGAGAAGCTGATCCGCAGATTTCTTGGAATTTATGAGACCAGCAGTCCGTCTTATATACTTATGTCCAGTCTGGATGCCTGTGTAGCGAAGCTGGAAAAAGACAGCGGACGATTATTTGATGAATTTACGGAAAATCTGGAAGCCGCCCGCAGACAGCTTGGTCAGCGCAGGTATATACGTCTGTTACAGACACCGGAAGAGACTGGGGAAGAAAAGGACGAACAGGGCACAACAGAAATATTTGATTATGACCGCTCTAAGCTGATTCTGTCCACATTGCACAGCAGTTTAAATGGTCCGGAACTTGCGGGAATCCTTCGAAGAAAATATCATTTGGAAGTTGAGATGACTACAGAGAATTATGTGCTTGCGCTGGCAGCAGTTGGAGACACCAGGGAAGGATTCCGGAGGCTTTGCAAAGCTATAGAAGAAATCGACAGACAGGAAGCTGAACTGGCAGAGAAGAGCAGGAATATAACAGAGAAAATAGCTGTTGGAAATTCAGATTATGTACCGGAAGTGGAAAGGCAGAAGTGTGTTAAATGTAATTCTGAAGATTGTGAAAGATGTGAAAAAAAGGATACCCGCAGCGATGGCTTGCGAAATGAAAAATATGCCTGCAAGTGTGGTCCTATGAAGCAGCTTATGTCCATTTCCAGGGCAATGGATGCCCCATCCCAGCTTTGTCTTCTGGAAGAAAGTGCAGGGAAAATTGCCGCAGAATTTGTATATCTTTATCCGCCGGGGATTCCCATTATTGTTCCAGGCGAACAGATTACTGGACTTTTTACAAGGAATGTGAGAAGATATATGGAACAGGGACTGAATCTTCACGGTCTTTGCGGAGAAAATAACGAAACAATAAGCGTAGTAAAGGAGCAGGCAGAGGTGTAACCCCTGCCTGATACATTATGGGAAAAATATTTTACATTATGGGAAAAAGCGCATCTGGTAAGGATCATATATATGCCAGGCTGGCAGCACATGAGGGATTGGGACTTAAGAAGCTGGTTCTTTATACTACCCGCCCAATCCGTGCAGAGGAAGAGAATGGTAAACAGTACTATTTCGTGGATGATAAAAAGCTGGAAGAATTTCGAAGCAGCGGAAATCTGATCGAGGCCAGAGCTTATCATACAGTACATGGAATCTGGAACTATTTTACAGCAGATGACGGTCAGGTGGATTTGGAAAATGCTGACTATCTGGGAATCGGTACACTTGAATCTTATGTGAAAATGAGAGAATACTATGGAAAAGAGAATGTTTGTCCTGTTTATATCGAAGTGGAGGACGGAGAGCGTCTTGCAAGAGCATTGAAAAGAGAGCGTGGTCAGGAGATACCCCGCTATGAGGAAATGTGCAGAAGATTTCTTGCAGATCAGGAGGATTTTTCCGAAGAAAAAATTGCTGCTGCCGGGATTACGAAAAAATTCCAGAATGTTGATCTGGAAGAATGTGTAGAGGAAATTGCTGAATATATCAGACAGGCATAATGTGCATCGCGAAGCGTGTGACTGTGAACGGAGTGAGCAGTAACATTTTTGATTGATAAGTGAATAAATTCACAAAAAACTATAGCATGATTTTGTCGTACATGATAGAATTAAAGGGTAAATACATTTAGAGTGTATTTGTACAAAATAAGCTATGCAGGGTTGCTGACCGCAGCCTTTGACAATAGCGAAAATGATAGGGTGAGGTGATTCCGATGTTAGGGTTTAACGACATTATAGGACATGAAGAGATAATCAGACATTTGAAGAATGCCATACAGACAGAGAAAGTGTCCCATTCGTATATTTTTACAGGTGACCCTGGTTCTGGAAAGAAATTGCTGGCAGGAACCTATGCGATGACATTGCAGTGTGAAGAGGGCGGTACGGAGCCTTGCGGACATTGTGATTCCTGCAAGAAGGCAATCGGTAAGAATCACCCGGATATCATTATGGTGACCCATGAGAAGCCAAATGTGATTACAATTGACGAAATCAGGGAACAGATTATCAATGATGTGGATATTAAGCCATACTGCAGCCCATACAAGATTTATATTGTGGCAAATGCAGAGCTGATGAATCCCCAGGCACAGAATGCTCTTCTGAAGACCATTGAAGAGCCGCCGGAATATGCAGTTATCATGCTTCTCACAAGCAATATTGATGCTCTGCTGCCGACCATTCGTTCCAGATGTGTACGTCTGGATCTGAAGGTTGTAGATGACGGTCTGGTAAAGAAGTACCTGATGGAGCATCTCCATATACCGGATTATCAGGCTGAGATCGATGCTTCCTATGCTCATGGCAGTATTGGCAGAGCGAAACAGGTAGCTACTTCCCAGGAGTTTGCAGATATGACCCAGAATGCACTCCGCATCCTGAAGAATGCAGACGGAATGGAAGTATATGAGCTTACAGAAGCAATCAAGGAGCTTTCCAATGACAAGCAGAACATCAGTGACTATCTGGATCTTTTCCAGTTCTGGTTCCGTGATGTACTGATGTTTAAGGCTACACGGGAAGTTGATAATCTTGTATTTAAGCAGGAAATAAATTATATAAGGGAACAGGCAAGCCAGCGTTCCTATGAGAACCTGGAGAAGATTCTGGATGCACTGGAGAAAACAAAAGTACGTCTTCGTGCCAATGTAAATACAGAACTTGCTCTTGAGCTTCTGTTCCTTACAATCAGGGAGAAATAGAATGGCAAAAGTAGTAGGCGTAAGATTTCGGAATGTAGGTAAGATCTATTACTTCAATCCGAAGAACTATAAAGTGAAACCGGGCGATCATGTAATTGTGGAGACTGCCCGCGGTGTTGAGTATGGAAAGGTGGTGCTTGCACCTAAGGATGTGGTGGATGACCAGGTGGTACATCCTTTGAAGGAAGTGCTTCGTGTGGCTACCAAAGACGATGATGAAAGAGAGAAGTATAACAGGGAGCGTGAGAGGGACGCTTTCAAGATCTGCCAGAAGAAGATTCGCGAGCATGGACTTGAGATGAAGCTGATTGACGCAGAGTATACTTTTGATAACAATAAAGTGTTGTTTTACTTTACAGCAGACGGCAGAATTGATTTTCGCCAGCTGGTAAAGGATCTTGCATCTATTTTTAAGACAAGAATTGAACTTCGCCAGATTGGTGTAAGAGATGAAACAAAAATTCTTGGAGGAATCGGTATCTGCGGCAGATGTCTCTGCTGTCATACTTATCTTTCCGAGTTTGCACCTGTATCCATCCGAATGGCCAAGGAACAGAATCTCTCTCTGAACCAGACGAAGATTTCAGGTGTATGCGGAAGACTGATGTGCTGTCTGAAGAATGAGCAGGAGACCTATGAGGAGCTGAATCGCAGACTTCCGGGAATCGGAGATACGGTAACTACTCCAGACGGAATCCAGGGCAATGTACAGAGTGTAAATGTACTCCGTCAGCTTGTAAAGGTAGTAGTAGAAATTGGTGATGAGAAAGAAATTCAGGAATTCCCTGTAGGCGAACTGAAATTCCGTTCCAGAAAAAAGAAAGTAAAAGTCTCTGAACAGGAATTAAAGGAACTGAAGGATCTTGAAGATAAAAAGGGAGATTCCAAATTAGATGATTAATGATCTTGTGAAGGAGAATGAGCGGGTAGATGATCTGCAGAATGGCTATTATATCATTCAGGATCCCCGGAAATTCTGCTTCGGTATGGACGCTGTTCTTTTATCTGGGTTTGCCAGAGTGAAGAAGGGAGAGAAGGTTCTCGATATGGGAACGGGAACTGGTATTATTCCGGTACTCCTTGCTTCCAAGACTGTGGGAGAGCATTTCACAGGTCTGGAAATCCAGGAAGAGTGTGCTGAAATGGCAGCAAGAAGTGTGAAATACAATAACCTGGAGGACAGGGTCAGTATCAGACAAGGTGATATTAAGGAGGCTGTCAGTATTTTCGGGGCAGCTTCTTTTCATGTTGTCACCTGCAATCCGCCCTATATGATCGGGCAGCATGGACTGACCAATCCGCATATGCCAAAGGCAATCGCCCGACATGAGATCCTTTGTACTCTTGAGGATGTGGTAAGCCAGGCTTCGAAGCTTCTTGGAGACAGAGGACGTTTTTACATGGTACACAGACCGTTCAGACTGACAGAAATTATGCAGGTTTTGACGAAATATAAGCTGGAGCCTAAGCGTATGCAGCTTGTTTATCCATACATTGACAGGGAGCCTAATATGGTGCTCATAGAAGCCCTGAAAGGCGGCAATTCCCGGATTACTGTGGAAAGACCGCTGATCGTGTATGAGAAGCCGGGAGTTTATACGAAGGAAATTCTGGAAATGTACGATATGATTTAAAAAGATCGCAAATAAAAAATGAAAAACAGATGATTGCAGAAGGGAGAAAAATATGAGTGGTAAATTATATCTATGTGCCACGCCAATCGGAAATCTGGAGGATATTACGCTTCGCGTGCTCCGTGTTCTGAAGGAAGTGGATCTGATCGCTGCGGAAGACACCCGCAACAGTATCAAGCTTCTCAATCATTTTGACATAAAAACTCCAATGACCAGTTACCATGAGTACAACAAAGTGGAGAAAGCCTACACCCTCATTGAGAAAATGCAGGAGGGTCTGAATGTGGCTCTGATCACAGATGCGGGAACACCTGGAATTTCTGACCCAGGGGAAGTATTGGCTGCTATGTGTTACGATGCCGGAATTGAAGTAACTTCGCTTCCAGGCCCGGCAGCATGCATCACGGCTCTTACCCTGTCCGGACTTTCCACCCGCAGATTTGCATTCGAGGCCTTTTTACCTCCGGATAAAAAAGAGAGGAAAGCCATTCTGGAAGAGTTGAAAAACGAAACCCGCACCATCATCCTTTATGAGGCACCCCATCACTTGGTTGGTACCCTGCAGGAATTGTACCAGGCTCTTGGAAACCGCAGAATGACTCTTTGCCGTGAGCTTACCAAGAAGTATGAAACGGCATTTCGGACAACAATCGAAGATCTGATTGCTTTTTACAAAGATCAGAAGCCCCTTGGAGAGTGTGTCCTGGTGATCGAGGGCAGAAGCCGAAAGGAAATGGAACAGGAGTCACAGGAATCCTGGAGAGACATCTCCATTGAGGAACATATGGCGATTTATGAGAATCAGGGGATCGCACGCAAAGAGGCAATGAAGATGGTTGCAAAGGATCGAGGTGTGACAAAAAGAGATATTTACCAGGCGCTTTTGCTGCAAAAATAGAGAAGAAACTGTTCTGGCAGGTGTTATTCCTGACAAGCAGACATATAGGGGGAGATAAGGCGTATTTTTGACGGATATCCGTTGAAAATACGCCGTTTTTTTACATCTTGAAATGGCTTTTAACTGGCAAAAACGGGGATTTTGTGCTATAATAAATCTGTATTTTTATGCGCAAAAACAGGAATGAGATCTGGCAGCAGAAATGAGCCGTAAATTCCTGTAACTTTTTAATAGATCATAACAGGAGGAATATCATGGGCGAAACAAATACAGAATACGGAGCGGACCAAATCCAGATTCTGGAGGGTCTGGAAGCCGTACGTAAGAGACCTGGTATGTACATTGGAAGTACATCCAGCCGTGGTCTCCATCATCTTGTATACGAAATCGTGGACAATGCCGTAGATGAGGCACTGGCTGGTTACTGTACAGAAATAAATGTAGCGATCAATCCTGATAACTCCATCACAGTTGTAGACAATGGACGAGGCATTCCGGTAGGAATCAATCATAAAGCCGGCATTCCAGCTGTAGAGGTGGTATTTACCATTCTTCATGCCGGCGGTAAGTTTGGCGGTGGAGGATACAAGGTATCAGGAGGTCTTCACGGAGTAGGTGCATCCGTTGTTAATGCACTTTCTGAATGGCTTGAAGTATCAATCTGCAGAGATGGAAAGAGATATGAGCAGCGTTACGAGCGTGGTAAGACAATGTATCCGCTTAAGGAAGTTGGAGAATGTGGTGATTCTACCGGAACTACTGTTACTTTTCTCCCGGACAAGCAGATATTCGAGGAGACTGTATACGATTACGATATCCTGAAACAGCGTCTCCGTGAAATGGCTTTTCTTACCAAAGGTCTGAAGATCATTCTTACTGACAAGCGGGAAGGTATGGAAAGGGAGAAAACTTTCCACTATGAAGGTGGTATCCGTGAATTTGTAACTTATCTGAACAGAAGTAAAGAAGCTCTTTATCCGGAGATCATTTACTGTGAGGGTGAGAAGGACGGTGTGGCGGTTGAAGTTGCCATGCAGCACAATGATTCTTATACAGAGAATACTTACGGATTTGTAAACAATATTAATACTCCTGAAGGCGGTACCCATATTACTGGTTTCAGAAATGCCATTACAAACACATTTAACGATTACGCCAGAAAGAATAAGCTTCTCAAGGACAGCGAGCCAAACCTTTCCGGTGATGATATCCGAGAAGGCCTGACAGCCATTGTCAGCGTTAAAATTGGCAATCCGCAGTTTGAAGGCCAGACGAAGCAGAAACTTGGCAACAGTGAGGCCAGAGGAGCTGTAGACAGTGTTGTAAGCAAACAGCTGGAGATTTTTCTGGAACAGAATCCTGCTGTAGCCAAGGCAACCGTAGAGAAGTCTGTACTTGCCCAGAGAGCCAGAGAGGCAGCGCGTAAGGCCCGAGATCTTACCAGAAGGAAGTCTGCCCTTGACAGTATGTCCCTTCCAGGCAAGCTTGCCGATTGCTCGGACAAGAATCCGGAGAATTGCGAAATCTATATCGTAGAGGGTGATTCCGCGGGTGGCTCTGCGAAGACAGCTCGTAACCGTGCTACACAGGCTATCCTTCCTCTTCGTGGAAAAATACTGAACGTAGAGAAAGCCCGTCTGGACAAGATTTATGCAAACAAAGAGATCAAGGCTATGATCACAGCCTTTGGTACCGGTATTCATGATGATTTCGATATTTCCAAACTGAGATATCACAAGATCATCATTATGACTGATGCCGATGTTGACGGTGCCCACATTGCCACACTGCTTCTTACATTCCTGTACAGATTTATGCCGGAACTGATCAAGCAGGGCTATGTATATCTGGCACAGCCGCCGCTGTACAAGATCGAGAAGAACAAGAAGGTATGGTACGCTTATGATGACGATGAGCTGAACGCCATCCTTACAGAGATAGGACGAGACTCCAACAATAAGATCCAGCGTTACAAAGGTCTGGGAGAGATGGATGCAGAGCAGCTTTGGGAGACTACCATGGATCCGGAGAAGCGTATTCTTCTCCGCGTTACAATGGATGAGGCAGCTACCTCCGAAATTGACCTTGTATTTACCACACTTATGGGTGACAAGGTAGAACCAAGACGTGAATTTATCGAAGAGAATGCACGCTTTGTAAAGAATCTGGATATCTAGGGGAGATAGAACAATATGGATGACAAGATTTTTGACCAGGTCCATGATGTGGATCTGGAGAAAACCATGAAAGAATCTTACATCGAATATGCTATGAGCGTTATTGCTTCAAGAGCGCTTCCTGATGTAAGAGATGGTTTGAAACCGGTACAGCGTAGAGTGCTGTATTCTATGATCGAATTGAACAACGGTCCGGATAAGCCACATCGTAAATGTGCCCGTATCGTTGGTGATACCATGGGTAAGTATCATCCTCATGGTGACAGCTCTATTTACGGAGCACTTGTAAATATGGCACAGGACTGGTCTTTCCGCTATACTCTTGTTGACGGACATGGAAACTTCGGTTCTGTGGACGGCGACGGCGCAGCTGCCATGCGATACACTGAGGCCCGCCTGAGCAAAATTTCCATGGAGATGCTTGCTGACATTAATAAAGATACTGTAGACTTCCAGCCAAACTTTGATGAAACTGAGAGAGAGCCAAAGGTGCTTCCTTCCAGGTTCCCGAACCTGCTGGTCAATGGTACTACAGGTATTGCTGTTGGTATGGCTACCAATATTCCGCCTCACAATCTTCGTGAGGTTATTAATGCTGTTGTAAAAATTATTGACAATACCATCGAGGAGCAGAGAGAAACCACAATTGAAGAGCTTCTTGACGTTGTAAAAGGCCCGGATTTCCCTACAGGAGCCACTATTCTCGGAAGAAGGGGAATCGAGGAGGCATACCGCACAGGCCGCGGAAAGATCCGTGTACGTGCAGTATCAAATATTGAGACCTTACCAAATGGAAAATCACGTATTATCGTTACGGAGCTTCCCTATCTGGTAAATAAAGCCCGGCTGATCGAGAAGATCGCAGAGCTTGTCCGTGATAAAAAGATTGATGGAATTACTGACCTGAATGATCATTCCAGCCGTGAGGGAATGCGTATTTGTATTGACCTGCGTAAAGATGCCAATGCAAATGTTGTTCTGAATCAGCTGTACAAGCATACCCAGCTGCAAGATACTTTTGGCGTTATTATGCTTTGCGTGGTACCTCAGGGCGACAGCCTTGTACCAAAGGTACTGAATCTGAAAGAACTTCTGGAGCATTATCTGGCTCATCAGGAGGACGTTGTTACCAGAAGAACCAAATATGATCTGAATAAAGCACAGGAACGTGCTCACATTTTGGAAGGCTTGCTGAAAGCCCTGGATAATATCGACGAAGTTATCAGAATCATTCGTGCTGCCCGCAATGTTCAGATTGCGAAGCAGGAATTGATGGACAGATTTGAACTGACGGATGTGCAGGCTCAGGCTATTGTAGATATGCGTCTGAGAGCTCTCACCGGTTTGGAAAGAGAGAAGCTGGAAGCAGAATATGCAGAATTAGAAGAGAAGATCCGCAAATTCCTGGCAATTCTTGCAGACAGAAATCTCCTTCTTCGTGTTGTAAGGGAAGAAATCCTCGCAATCGCTGACAAATACGGCGATGAGAGAAGAACTGCCATCGGATATGATGTCTATGATCTTTCCACAGAAGATCTGATTCCAAGGGAAAATACGGTCATTACTATGACAAAACTTGGTTATATCAAGAGAATGACTGTAGATAATTTCCGCAGCCAGAACAGAGGCGGACGTGGAATCAAGGGAATGCAGACCATAGATGACGATTATATCGAAGAACTGCTTATGACTACTACTCACCATTATCTGATGTTCTTTACCAATACAGGACGTGTATACAGACTAAAAGCATACGAGATCCCTGAGGCAGGAAGAACTGCAAGAGGTACTGCAATTGTCAATCTTCTGCAGCTTATGCCAGGTGAGCGCATTACATCTGTTATTCCTATGCGTAAATTTGAAGAAGGCAAGTATCTGGTTATGGCAACTAAGGCTGGTCTTGTGAAGAAGACACCTATGGAAGAATATGCAAATGTACGTAAGACAGGTCTTGTGGCAATCACACTTCGTGATGATGATGAGCTTATTGAAGTTAAGGCTACAGACGATACAAAAGATATTATGCTTGTAACGAAAGACGGTATGTGCATCCGTTTCAAGGAGACTGATGTAAGAAGTACCGGAAGAAGCTCCATGGGTGTTCGTGGTATGAATCTTGATCCTGGAGATGAGGTTGTGGCAATGCAGCTGAATTCTCAGGGAGATTACCTGCTTGTAGTATCTGAAAATGGTATGGGCAAACGTACAGCTATGAGTGAATTTACCTGCCAGAACCGTGGAGGTAAGGGTGTGAAGTGTTACAAGATCACCGAGAAAACCGGTAATGTGATTGGTGCTAAAGCTGTCAATGAAGAAAACGAGATTATGATGATCACTACAGAAGGAATCATTATTCGTATTACCTGTGCTGGAATTTCTATTCTTGGAAGAATCACTTCCGGAGTGAAGCTGATCAATCTGGATGAGGGTGTAACAGTGGCAAGTCTTGCCAAGGTTCGCGAGAAAGCAGAGGGAAATACGGAGAACGGCAGCAGTGAGGAGCCGACTGAGGAGACTGAGGAAGTTTTTGAAGAAGAGGATTCACAGGATACAAATGATGCAGAATAAAGGAATCTGTGAAGTATGAAAAAAAGAACCAGAATTTTAATCCTGGGTATTGCCATGATGTTTATCATGGCAATGTCCGGATGCGGCGTAAATCATAAATCGCCGGAGGGAGTAGTGGAAGCCCTCATAAAGAATTATGTAAGCGGAAGTGAGAAGAAGGTGAAGCAGTGTTATTCTCAGGAAAAGGATACCAATGAACTTCTGCAGAATGAGATTGATGCTACTTTGAAATATTTTGCTGCTCATAATCCAACAAAAGTAAAGGTGGAACAGTGCGATATTCTTTCCGAAAACGGTGACTATACTTACGTGTACATTATTTACAATCTGGTATTGGAAAATGACCAGGAGTATCCATGCGTAGGAACCTATATGACGGAGAAAAAAGATGGTAAATACTATGTAATGTCACCTTCCGAGATCACAGATGATCTGCGGAATCAGGCTGCGGATGACTATGCCAAGTTTATGACTGCAGATTCTTATAAGACTTATACGAAAGCATACAATGTATTTATCAAAAAGAACCCGGGGTATGAGGAGAAAATTGTAAATAAGCTGGATGCAGAGTAGAAGGGAGGCTGCTGCAGGATGATTGAATCTTGCAGTGGCCCTTTTTCATATCGTGATTTGATATGGAACCGAAAAATATTTTTATCGCACTGGGGAGTTTTGCATAGAGGAAAGGAGCTTGGAAATGAAAAGAATCATTGTAATGGTACTGAAGAATATTATATTCGTACCATATTATTGGATCATGCTGAACTGGTATGCTGCGCATGTGGATAAATACACAGAGGAACAGCGCTATGCCATGTTGAAAAAAATTGACCATGCAGCTAATCGTGGAGGAAATCTTCATATAGACGGCCATGGAGTAGAAAATATACCTTCGCAAAATGGGTTTATGTTTTATCCGAATCACCAGGGATTGTATGACGTGCTTGCCATAATGGAGGTCTGCCCGGTACCTTTTTCAGTAGTTGCAAAGAAGGAAGTTGGAAATGTACCGTTTTTGAAGCAGGTATTTTCATGTATGAAGGCATTTTTGATTGACAGGGAAGATATTAAACAATCTATGCAGGTGATCATTAATGTAACGAAAGAAGTAAAAGCAGGAAGAAATTATCTCATTTTTGCAGAAGGGACCAGAAGCAAAAATGGAAACCATCCTCAGGAATTTAAAGGCGGAAGTTTTAAGGCTGCCATGAAAGCAAAATGTCCGATTGTACCGGTTGCATTGATTGATTCTTATAAAGCATTTGATACCGGTTCTGCAAAAATGCTGAATGTTCAAGTGCATTTTCTGAAGCCCGTGGAATATGAAGAATATAAAGATATGAAATCAACTGAGATTGCCGCAGAGGTAAAAAGAAGAATTGAAGAGACTATCCGGGCGAATGAAAATAAATAAAAAAACTTAAAAAAGATGTTGACAAGAAGTGATCTTTTAAGTATAATAACAAATGCGCTACGAAAGATGCGCAACTCCACAATTTAACATTGGTTAAGTAGTTCGGAGACTGGAGAAGTACTCAAGAGGCCGAAGAGGTGCCCCTGCTAAGGGTATAGGTCGTTAACGCGGCGCGAGGGTTCAAATCCCTCCTTCTCCGCTTTTGATTTTTTAAAATTTTAAATTTAAAAAAATCAAAAAAGTGGTTGACAAAGCTTTCTACTTGTGGTAAAGTAGACAAGTCGTCAATAAAGACAAAAAAACTTCATCAAAAAAGTTTTGAAAAAAACTTAAAAAAGTTCTTGACAAACAAAAAGAGATGAGGTAAAATAAACAAGCTGTCGCAAAGAAATGACAGCGGAACAACCTTGATAACTAAACAGTGAAACACATACGATTCTCGAAAATTCTTAACGAATCATCATTCAAATGAATGAACTTTTTATAACAGTAATGACGAGAGATAACTAAGCTAGTTGGTTGTCTTGAGTACATCAAACACTTTATCAGAGAGTTTGATCCTGGCTCAGGATGAACGCTGGCGGCGTGCTTAACACA
>ENA-OQDT01000374-OQDT01000374.1-human-gut-metagenome-genome-assembly--contig:-NODE-374-length-29376-cov-4.515813_pt1 | contig 29376 bp, 27 predicted proteins | sample MGYA00242786_ERZ504617 | MGnify/ENA primary metagenome ERZ504617 (study PRJEB26092, sample SAMD00036337) | human gut metagenome | host: Homo sapiens | study: EMG produced TPA metagenomics assembly of...
GCTGTTTTACTCATCGCCTTGATACAGATTTGTCGTATAATTGGTATTATCTGTCTGTGCATCTTTCAGCTTGTGTAAGTGCCTTTCCAAAATCTGCGAACTGTATTTCAAAAGATGTGTTCATCTCTTTCAGAAAAAGCATCCGAATTTCTTTTAACTGCATCTTCCTGACATTTTCGTCACAGAAGAGACCAGTGTATTCCAAAGAGTCATTCATCTTTTTGAACGTCGGAGTAATGACTTTTTCAAAACTGTCTGCCATTTTTACAGAAAACTGTTCTGCCATCTGGTTCATGGCAGCAGTCTGATTCTTCTGACTTGCAACCAGAAGATTCATGGATTCTGTCTCTGCACTTGGCATCACATATGTATGGAATTTATCCAGAAACAGTTGAAGATTCTCTGTAAGAGCGGAATATTCGCTCTTCATTCCCGAAGTATAAACAATAGAAAATGCAATACCATAGATCGAAGTAAGGAACGCAACCTTAATACCATCTACCAGCGAAGAAACTGAACTGGTCATTGCTTCGTAGTTCGCCGGCTGAAAATCTTTGAGTCCCCATACCAGACCCACGAATGTGCCAAGAATACCGATACTGGTAAAAAGGTCCGGTGCCATTTCCAGAAGTTTTTTGTGGATATGAAGATCCAGGTCTTCTTCATTGATATATTCCTCGATGTCCACAATTCCTTCCTGGCTCTTCGCAATCCCATCTGTAAATGCCTTCATTTTCGCATCCAGATAGTGGTTATGGAAAATCCCGTTCATGGATTCAATCTTGTCCGGAGCAACTCTTCCCGGCATCTTGAACATATCTTCCAGTTCCTGTGCCGCATCTCCAAGCGACTGTGCAAGTCTGTTCATCCGGAACATTCCTCCGAACAGTCCGACGACATAAACCACTGCTATAATACCAAGAAAAACAAAGTTATAGAGCAATACGCTCATCGCATTGTTTCCTACATAAAAAGTCATTCCAAGTGCTGCCGCAAGCACAGCCAGAAACAATACAACATTCACGATTTTTTTCTTCATAGCCGACCTCCTTAGAGTATTTTTGCCTGTTTTTATGATATCATATCATATTTTTGCGAACAAGCTGTTTTCTCCACTTTACCCGCCCTTCACAAAGAATTCATAAACACAAAAACAGACAGCTCCTGTAAAGGAACTGCCTGTCATCTGTTTCTTATGCATATACTTTATCATCTTCCAGAAGAACGGCCTGTCCGTCTGTCACCTCAACCACATTCACACTGCAGTTCGGGGGTACAAAACCATGCCAGAAATCCTCATGGTCTTTGTACACATTATGAAGGAGTGCCCTTACTGCACATCCATGAGATGCGATCAGGATCGTCTTGTCCTGAAGTTTTGGGTTATGGATGAGCTCCTCCCAGAACTCTTTTGTCCGTGCAAGAACATCCCTAATACTTTCACCATCCTTTGGGCGGTCAAAATTCCATGGATCTGTAAAAAACTTCTCCATCTGCGGATCCAGATATTCGCGTGCATCGTTCATGCACACAACGCCTTCCAACACACCGAAATTAATTTCCCGGATCCTTATATCCTCTTTTACAGGTACTTTATGCGCCTGTTTTGCAAGGATTAATTCTGCAGTCTTTCTGGCTCTCACCAGCGGACTGGTAATGCAGAGATCAAAGGAAACATTTTTTAATGCTTCCCCTGTCTTCTCTGCAAGAAGGATTCCATTTTTCAGCAAGCGGGATATCCGCCACGCCCTGTACCTTATGATGCCTGTTCCACACGGTCTCGCCGTGTCTCACAATATATAATTTCATCAGCTTCTCAGCTCGATTCCCAGTGCTGTCAGACCATTCAGGATTTTCTTCATGGTCGCTGTGATTTCAGCCTCTTCCAGAGTTTTTTCATGATCACGGAATACAACAGAATAAGCCATGGATTTGTATCCTGGTTTGATCTGAGCACCCTCATAGATATCAAAGAGCTGATAAGACTCCAGGATCCTGCCGCCTCTCTGCTCCAGAACATCTTCGATCTGTCCTGCAAGAATATGTTTCGGAACAACCATACTTAAGTCACGGGTAACTGCCGGATATTTTGCAATTCCTGTAAATTTATGGTTGAATCCGCAGAATTCAAGGATATCCTGAATATCAATCACTGCAACATAAGTTCTCTCTCCGATTCCATAATTACCCGCAACAAGTGGATGCACTTCCCCGAGATATCCGACTACTTTGCCTTCATAGCTGATATTCGCCTGTCTGCCCGGGTGCAGATAAGTTTTGTTGCTGTCTGGTGTATAGTGAACTTTTTTCTTCATTCCGGATTTTTCGAAAAATTCTTCGATCACACCCTTCATATCAAAGAAATCGCCTGCTCCGTACATACCAAGTGTAAAGTGTGTTCTCTCATCTGGAAGCTCTGTCAGCGGAAGTGCCTTTGGCAGATATACTTTACCGATTTCATACAGACGGACTGCTTTATTTCTTCTGTTATAGTTTGTTGCCAGAGAAGAAAGCATACCGTTCAGAGTCGTTGTACGCATGATACTGTAATCCTCGCCAAGCGGGTTACTGATCGTGATCACTTTACGGAGATCACTGTTCTCTGGAATGCGAAGTTTATCAAACACCTTCGGGCTTTCGAAAGAATATGTCATTCCTTCTGAGAATCCACAGTATTCAGCAATATCTCTTGCCACGTTCTCAATACGAAGTTTGAATGGAAGTTTACCTGTCGTAGCTTCTCCATTCGGAAGTGTAGTAGGAATCTTGTCATATCCGAAGAATCTTGCAACTTCCTCTGCAACATCTGCCATGCAATGGATATCCTGGCGGAAAGTAGGAGCTACGATCTCATTTGTTTCCGGATCAAGAGTAAGCTCTACTTTTGCAAGGTATGCAAGCATTTCTTCTTTTGTAAGATCTGTTCCCAGAAGTGCATTGATGCGTTCCGGCTCAAATGGTACTCTGGAAGGTTCTCTTACTTCATTGCAGATATCTACACATCCTCCTACAACTTCACCTGCTCCCAGTTCTTCCATCAGCTGGCATGCACGATCAATTGCTGCTTTTGCATTATTCGGATCAAGCCCTTTTTCAAATTTACCGGATGCATCTGTACGAAGTCCGATTCTCTTGGAAGAAAGACGAATGTTCGTTCCGTTGAAGCATGCTGCTTCAAAAAGTACTGTGTGTACATTATCAGTGATCATGGAGTTTTCTCCACCCATGATCCCGGCGATGCCGACTGCTTTCTTTCCGTCACAGATCATCAGAACCTGATCATCCATTTCACGTTCCTGACCATCCAGTGTTACAAATTTTTCTCCGGCTTTTGCACGACGTACAACAATTTCTCTTCCTTCGATAGTATCCAGATCATATGCGTGCATTGGCTGACCGTATTCTTCCATAACATAGTTTGTGATATCAACAAGGTTGTTGATCGGGCGGATTCCGTTGGAAGCCAGACATCTCTGCATCCATTTCGGGGATGGTTCGATCTTGACGTTTTTGACAACTCTTGCTGTATATCTCGGGCAAAGTTCCGGATCTTCTACGGTAACTTTGACATAGTCAGATGCTTTTTCGTCGTTTCCTGTTTCTTTTACTACAGGAGGAACGAATTTTTTGTCAAAAGTGGCTGCTGCTTCTCTTGCGATTCCAAGTACACCGTAGCAGTCTACACGGTTGGATGTGATCTCGTATTCAATAACAACATCATCAAGACCGAGTGCTTTGATCGCGCTCTCGCCTACAACTGCATCTTCCGGGAAAATGTAGATGCCGTATTCCGGAGCTTCCGGATACATTTCTCTTGTGCTTCCAAGTTCTTCGATGGAGCACATCATACCGCAGGATTCTACGCCTCTGAGTTTACCTTTTTTGATCTTGATGCCGCCAGGAGTCATTTTGCCGTCATGACCGCCTGCAACACGTCCGCCGTCCAGAACGACCGGTACTTTGTCTCCTTCTTTGACATTCGGGGCACCTGTTACGATCTGAATGGTCTCTGTTCCGATGTTTACCTGGCAGATGATGAGTTTGTCTGCATCAGGGTGTCTTTCTATTTTGTCAATCTGTCCGATCACGATCTTGTCGAGATCTGCATCCAGTTTTTCGAAGCCTTCCACTTTTGTTCCTGACAGTGTCATGGCATCTGTGTATTCCTGGGCTGTTACATCCAGATCCGGCACATACATTTTAATCCAGGACATTGATGTATTCATGTTTTATATCCACCTTTCGAATTTTTCATAATAGACTATGCAAGAATTGAACTAGTGTACTTCGCTCAACGATGCCACCGCATCGCCTCGTTCAGTCGCCTTGTCGATGAAAAAACCATTCTGCGTTATTTAACTGAAAGTCAATGAGACAGCACACTAGAATTGTTTAAGGAAACGTACATCGTTCTCATACAGAAGTCTCATATCGTCGATCTCATATTTGAGAAGTGCGATACGCTCAAGACCTACACCAAATGCGAATCCTGTATATTCATCCGGGTCGATGCCGCACATTCTCAGTACGTTTGGATGAACAGTACCGCAGCCGAGGATCTCGATCCAGCCGGAACCCTTACAGAAACGGCATCCCTTGCCGCCGCACTTGAAGCAGGAAACGTCTACCTCTGCGCTTGGCTCTGTGAATGGGAAGTGATGTGGTCTGAATTTTGTCTTTGTCTCTGGTCCGAACAATTCCTGTGCAAACTCCTGAAGAGTTCCCTTAAGGTCTGCAAATGTGATGTTCTTGTCGATGACCAGACCTTCGATCTGATGGAAAGACGGGGAATGTGTTGCATCTACTTCGTCAGAACGGAATACACGTCCCGGTGCGATCATACGGATCGGAAGTTTGCCTTTTTCCATGGTACGTGCCTGTACCGGGGAAGTCTGGGAACGAAGAAGGATAGAATCATTGATAAAGAAAGTATCCTGCTCGTCTCTTGCCGGATGGTCTTCCGGAATGTTCAGTTTGGTGAAGTTGTAGTCTGCATATTCTACTTCCGGACCTTCGACTACTTCGTAGCCCATTCCGATAAAGATACGCTCTACTTCTTCCAGTGCGATGCTGTTCGGATGACGATGTCCGATCATTGCCTTTTTTGCAGGAAGTGTAACGTCGATCACTTCTGCTTTCATTTTTTCTTCGCGAAGTGCTTCTTCCAGTTTCTTTCTGGTTGCTTCCAGATGTTCCTCGATCCTGGTTCTTGTCTCGTTAACCATCTGTCCTACTTTCGGACGGTCTTCCGGAGCAACATCTTTCATACTTTTTAAGATTGCTGTCAGCTCACCTTTTTTGCCAAGGTAAGCAACTTTTACTTCATTCAGTTTATCCGGACCGTCTGATTCTTCGATCCGTTTTCTGGCTGCTTCTGCCAGTTCCTGAAGTCTTTCCTTCATATCCATGGTTTTGTATCTCCCTTTTTGTTTATTTATTACAGCATCAAAAAAGACCCCGTCCCACATAAAAAGGGACGGAGTCATTATCCGCGGTACCACCCTGTTTCCTGCTAAAGAGCAGGCACTCGAGTCATGCTTAACGCGCATCAACGTCATCTCCTACTGAAATAGTTCAAAGATGAAGCTCCGGCGGGAAAATAAGAAACTGTCTGAACTTAAGGGGGCTTACAGCCGCTGACTCCCTCTCTCTGAAAGGAAACAATTCCCTGAAACGCCTTCAAAGCCTTTGACTTATCTTTTCTTACTATGCCACATAGTGAAAAATCTGTCAAGATTTTTTTTGACCATCTGCCATAAGTAATCTGTGCCTGACGGAACTGATTCTCAAAATAAGCATTGATCTCTGCTACCGTAAAGCAGAAGGTTCATACAGCAGTAGAGCCACAGCATGACCATGATCAGTGCCGACAGACTTCCGTACATGTTGCTGAAATTCGGGAAAAATGTAAAATACAGCGAAAAAAAAGTACGAAAACAGCGACCACGCGACAGCTATGATAAAAGCTCCCGGAATCTGGCTCTTGAGCGATGCTTTACGGTTCGGAAGGTAACGGTACAGCACCAGAAATACAAGAAACAATACTACAAATACAAGAAAAGTCTTGGCACTCAATATCCTTCCAAGGACTTTCCCCCAGAAACGGCATATGAATCACAAGCACCGCATGGATCCGGTTTCCCATGACAAGAAGCAGAAGGCTTATGATAATTGCGATCACAAACAGAAACATATACAGCATAGAATACAGTCTGTTTATCAGCCAGTTTCGGGTCTCTTTGACATGATAGATCACATTCAGTCCCGTAATGAGTGACTGCATACCCTTGCAGGAGGACCACAGAGCAAAAACACCTGAGATCGGCACGACCGCTGCGCTCTTGGTAAATACTTCTGCAATGATCTTGAGTACAAAATCCTGAAGGTTTGTCGGAACAAACCCGATAATAACCTGTCGAAGCATCCGATAGGTCAGCGGGTATATTGGATCAGTGCGGTAAGAACCAGCACAAAGGGAATAAACGACATGATCAAAAAGTATGCCGCCTGTGCAGCGTAAGCACCGATATGGTCATTTTTGGTCCGGTCCATAAAGCCCAGGATCAACTGTACCGTGCTTTTGGCTTTCTTCTCTTCCATATTTCTTCTCCTGGTATCAGCAAATTTGTCTATTGACCATTGTACCATATCGTGTACAATGTGACAAGTTTGAGTTACTGTTCGCTCCGCACACAGCTACTGAGCAAAAAACACTTATTTCACACCATAAATGTCTACAAACTCAATCTCCCGAAAAAAATATTCCAGGATCTCCTCATAGCTGTATCCTTCCTTCGCCATCTCATTCGCGGCAGTCTGACTCATTCCTACGCCGTGCCCGTATCCCCCGCCTTTCAGGGTGATTCCATCCGCATCCTGGCTCTGGATCTCGAAGTAGGCACTGGGGAGAAGTTTTCCCCCTTCTGTAACGCTGCCGTCTTTTTCTGTGATCTTGCAGCCCCTGGGAGAAAGAAATTCCCTTATGGAATACTCTCCGTCAACCGTTCCTGTTCCACCCTCTGTCGTTACGGTAAGTTCTGTCACTGCACCGCTCTGGCTTTTCTTCTGAACAGAAACTGCTTTCAGTTTTCCTGCGAGGTTCAGAAGGGAAACGGCCTTCTCTTCCAGAGCAGTCCAGGGGATCTGCACCGTCCATGCACTCCAGGGCTCTTCTGCGTCAAATTCACAGGGAACGCTTTTGAGATAAGATGCAGTTTCGCTAACTCCCCAGATCTCATCCGTGCTCGTCACACCCGCCGAGGTAGAAAAATAATACGCCTCTACAGGCTGTCCATTCTGGGACAGGATCATTCCTTCGGTTTCCCTGACCGCTTTTGTTGTCGATTCCTGCGGTGCAACATTCTGGTAAACCTGATAACTTACGCTGTCATCCACATCTGCACCATATTCATGGAGTCTGCTGCCCTGCATCTGCTTCCAGGCGTAGGTTCTCGCACAGACTGCCTGCGCTTTGAGCGCTTCTTTTTCGTATGTGGATGGCATCTCACTCGGGACAACTGCCTCCAGATATTTTTCCAGCGGAAGAATATTGATCGCCAGAAGTCCCTCTTCACACGGCCGGATCTCAAGTCTGCCGCCATAGGAAGGTGTCCCGCACTGCCTGTGGATCGACGGGATCAGGATTCCTCCTTCCTGCTCCGGGATCGAGATGATCTCATTTCTTCCACGCAGTGCCTCCGCTTCATAGACAGTCTCTTCTCCATTTAAGGAAATTGTCACAGAATCATGATATACAGACTGAAAATCAGAATCCGTAAGTGCTACCCGGATCTCGGGTTCTGTCTTGTTTTCTTTCGTCTGTCCGGCTGCTGCACCGTCATGTATACACAGTTCATTCAGCAGCACCACAAGCAACATTAAATGCACATAAAAAAATCTGGCTTTCCTCATAATCCATTATATGAGGAAAGCCAGAAAACATGGCTGTTATTTTCTTACAGAGAATCTGTAAACTGTCTCAGAGTAATATTTCTCTCCTGCTTCCAGAACTGGTGAATGGAAATTCTCTACATTGACTGCATTCGGCTCTACCTGTGTCTCAAGGCAGAATGCCTCACGTTTATTATAAACATGTCCGTTCTTACCGTGCTCATCCTCCACGAAGTTTGCCGCATAGAACTGTACGCATGGGCAATCTGTAAGAACATCCATCTGGATACCGGATTTCTCTGACCACGCAGAAGCGATCTCACGGATACTCGCCTTGTTGTATCCGTCTGTCACATAGTTATGGTCAAAACCTCCTGTGAATTTGAGCTGTTCAAAATCAGCCTCGATATCTCTGCCGATCTGCTTTGCGGTACGGAAATCCATCGGAGTTCCCTCAACAGATGCATTCTCGCCAAGCGGAATGGAATCCTCACGGACCGGAGTGTATTCCTGCGCATGAATGGTAAGATACTGGTCCATTGCAGTGCCGCTGCCCTCTCCGTTCAGGTTGAAATAGGAGTGGTTCGTCATGTTTGCAACGGTTGTCTTGTCGCTCACACCGGAGTAAACGATGCGGACTGCATTCTCCTCTGTCAGCTCATAAGTAACAGAAACTTCGAATTCTCCCGGATAGCCATTCTCTCCATCAGGACTGATCCTGGAAAAAGTAACTGCATTCTGTCCCTCTACTGCAGATGCATTCCACAGTTTCTTCTCAAATCCGTCCGGGCCGCTGTGGAGATTGTTCTTGCCTTCGTTTGGCGTCAGTTTGATCTCTGTGCCATCCAGCATAAATCTGGAATCTGCGATACGGTTGCCGCTTCTGCCGATGCATGCTCCGAAAAAGCATCCATTTACAAAATAGCTCTCAAGATCATCGTATCCAAGGACTACGTCTGTCAGTCTGCCATCCTTATCCGGCACGCAGACATTCACCAGGATCGCACCATACTGTGAAACTTCTATGTAAGCTCCTGCCGCATTCTCAATGTGATAAATATGTGATTCTTCACCTGAAGGTAAATTTCCAAAAATCCTCTCTGTTACCATGCTGTAATTCCTCCCGATTCATTCTTCAAAAAAAGAGCCATATACAAATGGCTCATTCTTTCTTAATTCCCCCGGAATGCCGTTCCCTTCCATTTGACGCCTAGCTTTCGCCAGGTTGGGTGTCCTCAACTGATGATCTGCCTTCCACGACGAGAGGCCTGACATCACAGCAGCGATGTTGGATTCCCTATTAATAAATGTAGGTTCAAATAAAAAAAGGGGCATCGCACATTCCAGGAATTCTTTTGTTGTATTTTATTGTACTCTATTGTATGTGATTTTTCAACATAAAATGTTGGAAAAATTTATTATTTTGCAACAAAGTTGATGATCTTGTTCGGTACATAGATCTCTTTGATGAGGTTCTTGCCTTCGAGGAAGGAAGCGATCCTCTCATCTGCTTTGGCGATCTCGAATGCCTTCTCTTTCTCACAGCCGTTTGGAAGAACTACAGTTCCTCTTACCTTACCATTTACCTGTACACCGATCTCAACTGTCTTGGCAACAGTCTTGCCTTCATCGTATACCGGCCAGGAAGCAACTGCAAGCAGACCTTCTCCGCCGAGGAACTCCCAGATTTCTTCGCAGAGATGCGGAGCAAACGGGCTTAAGAGCTTGATAAAGATGCCCAGGTCATCTTTGCTGAGGCGTCCTTCTGCTGTGATCTCGTTAAGAAGAGTCATCAGGCTGGCGATCGCTGTGTTGAACTTCAGGTTCTCGATATCGGAAGAAACTTTCTTGATGGTACGGTGGATCTTCATTTCCAGTTCATCGGAAACAGGTTCCTCAGAAATGAGATCTGTCAGACCTGCCACACGGTCAAGGAATTTCTTGCAGCCTTTTACAGAGCTGTCACTCCATGGAGTTGCTGCGCCGTAATCACCCATGAACAGTACATAGGTACGAAGAGTATCTGCACCATATTCTTCTACGATGTCAAGCGGGTCAACAACGTTTCCCTTGGATTTACTCATCTTGTCTCCGTCCGGTCCGAGGATCAGTCCCTGGATGGAACGTTTTGCATATGGTTCCGGTGTATTGACAACACCCAGGTCATACAGGAAATGATGCCAGAATCTGGAGTAGATCATATGTCTGGTAACGTGTTCCATACCACCATTGTACCAGTCAACCGGCATCCAGTATTTCAGTTTGTCCATATCAGCCAGTGCATGTGTATTGTGCGGATCTGTATATCTCAGGAAATACCAGGAAGATCCTGCCCACTGAGGCATGGTGTCTGTCTCACGTTTCGCTGCAGCGCCACATTTCGGGCAGGTGCAGTTTACGAAGGAATCGATCTTGGCAAGTGGTGACTGTCCGTCCTCACCCGGCTCGAAGTCCTTGACATCCGGCAGACGAAGCGGAAGTTCTTCTTCCGGAACAGCTACAACACCGCAGTTCGGGCAATGGATCAGCGGGATCGGCTCACCCCAGTATCTCTGGCGGTTGAATGCCCAGTCTTTCATCTTGTACTGAACGCCTGCTTTACCGATGCCCTTCTTCTCAAGTTCTTCCAGCATACGCTCGATAGAATCTTTTTTCTTGGTGTATCCGTTGAGGAATTCAGAGTTGACCATCTCTCCGTCACCTGTGTAGGCTTCCTTGGTGATGTCTCCACCCTTGATGACTTCGATGATGTCGATGCCGAATTTCTTTGCGAAATCATAGTCACGCTGGTCATGAGCCGGTACTGCCATGATCGCACCTGTACCATAACCCATCATTACATAGTCTGCAATGTAGATCGGGATCTTCTTGCCGTTTACAGGGTTGATTCCCTCAAATCCCTGGATACGCACACCTGTCTTGTCCTTGACAAGCTGAGTTCTCTCGAACTCTGTCTTCTTGGCACATTCATTACGGTATGCAGTGATCTCGTCCATGTTTGCGACTTTGTCTTTGTATTTGTCGATGATCGGATGCTCCGGTGCGATTACCATGAAAGTAACACCAAACAGAGTATCCGGTCTGGTTGTATAAATCTCAAGCTTCTCGTCGATTCCGTCGATGTCGAAGTCTACAAAAGCGCCCTTGGATTTACCGATCCAGTGGATCTGCTGCTGCTTTACATTGTCCGGATAGTCAACGTCCTTGAGGCCTTCCAGGAGTTTGTCTGCGTACTGAGTGATCCTCAGATACCATACGTCCTTGGATTTCTGCACAACTTCGCTGTGGCAGATATCGCATTTGCCGCCCTGGCTGTCCTCATTGGAAAGAACGACCTTGCAGTGCGGGCAGTAGTTTACAAGAGTTCTGTCTCTGAATACGAGACCCTTCTCAAACATTTTGAGGAAGATCCACTGTGTCCATTTGTAGTAATCCTCATCTGTAGTATCGATCACACGGTTCCAGTCAAAGGAAAATCCAACTTTCTTTAACTGGTTGGAGAATTTCTTGATGTTCTCATCTGTGATGATACGTGGGTGTGTTCCTGTCTTGACTGCATAGTTCTCGGTAGGAAGACCGAATGCATCAAATCCGATCGGGAAAAGTACATTGTAGCCTTCCATACGACGTTTTCTGGAAATAACCTCAAGGCTTGAGTATGCTTTGATGTGTCCTACATGCATACCTGCGCCACTTGGATATGGAAACTCTACCAGACCATAGAACTTCGGTTTGTCACTGTTGTCCTTGGCTTCGAAGACTTTGCTTTCTTCCCATTTCGCCTGCCACTTAGGCTCAATCTTTTTAAAATTGTATTTCATTTCTATGGTTCCTCCAACATTCATTGTTGTATCTGAGAATTAATTTTAATTCAAGGAGAGCGTTTTGTCAATGTAACGTTTCGCGATTATCCGCTTATTCTCAACAAAAAGGCGAACTTTATCAAAGTAAAGCATTTCTGTTGACGCACATTTTTCGACATGATATAATTTTTTTTCGTGTTTTTTATTATTTTTATGAGGAGGGAACAATATAATGAAGTCGTTTTATTCCTGGTACAAGAAGCATATCACCCAGGCGATCTTTACCGGACTGGTCCTTGGTATCCTGACCGGACTTTTTCTTGCCGGACGATATGCACCGGTTCTGACTGTCACCAGTCTGATCGGAGGCATCTACATGAATGCCCTGAACATGATGATCTTCCCTATGGTCTTCTGTTCGATCGTCATCGGTATCTGCAGCATCGGAAATATCCGCACCACCGGAAAGATCACAGGCTCTGCCATGGTATATTTTCTCAGTACCACCGCACTTGCCAGCCTCGTCGGTCTTATCATCCCGCGTCTGATCCATCTTGGAAGAGGTGTTTCTTTTGAGATGGCAACTGCCGATATCCAGGCAACCGAGATGAGCAGTATCCTGGATACGATCAAAAACCTGATCCCGTCAAACCCTGTCAAGGCTTTTGCCGAGGGAAATATGCTCCAGGTTCTCGTATTCGCAGTGATCATCGGTTTTACCCTGATCTCCATCGGAGAAAAAGGCAAACCATTCCTTGATTTTATTGATTCACTGAATGAGATCTGTCTGAAGATCATCGGCACGATCATGTACTTTACCCCGATCGGTGTCTTCTGTACGATCGTACCGGTCGTTGAGGCAAACGGAACAGAGACCATCCTTTCACTGGCAACACAGCTCATCATCCTTTATGTGGCATTTTTCGGTTTTGCTTTTCTCGTGTATGGTCTGTCTGTCAAGATCCTTGGCAAAGAAAGCCCGATCCGCTTCTTCAAAGCGATCATGCCTGCTGCACTGAATGCATTCGGAACCTGTTCAAGCTCCGCTACTATCCCGATCAGCAAACAGTGTATGGAGGAAGAGATGGGTGTTTCCAACCAGATCACCAGTATCGCGATCCCGCTTGGTGCCACTGTCAACATGGACGCGGTATCCATCGTAATGTCCTTTATGATCATGTTCTTCGCCAACGCCTGCGGAATCAATGTCAGCGTTTCCTTGATGATCGTGATCCTTCTGGCAAACGTGCTTCTGTCTGTAGGTACTCCTGGTATCCCTGGCGGTGCGATCGCTTCTTTTGCAGCACTGGCAACCATGGCAGGACTTCCGGCAGGTATCCTTGGTGTTTACATCAGTATCAACACTCTGTGTGATATGGGTGCAACCTGCGTCAATGTTATTGGAGACCTTGCCTGTTGCGTTGTACTAAAAAACAAGATCAAGATCAAAGAATGATCCGGTTTTTCTGAATTACATATTTTATGCACAGCAAAAACCAGCTGCTGAATCTATTCAAAACAGATTCAGCAGCCGGTTTTCTTTATTTCTTAATTCACAGGAGTCTGATCATTTATGCATCTGCGTTGTCTACTTTGCTTGCACGTGCCTCAATCTCCTTAGCCTGGATATCGCTCGGAGCCTGCTCATAGCGTGCGAACTCATAGGAGAAGTCGCCGCTTCCACCAGTCATGGAACGAAGTGTTGTAGAATATCCATAGATTTCAAGCTGTGGTACATCAGCCTCGATGATGGTATTGCCTTCATGATCCGGGTTCATTCCAAGAACACGTCCACGTCTCTTGTTGAGATCGCCCATAACATCACCGGTGTATTTGTCCGGAACAGTGATCTTCATGCTTACGATCGGCTCAAGGAGTACAGGAGATGCATCCATAAAGCCTTTCTTGAACGCCAGGATCGTTGCCATCTTGAATGCCATCTCGGAAGAGTCTACCGGATGATAAGATCCATCGTAAAGTGTAGCCTTAACGCCTACTACCGGATAAGCAGCCAGAGGTCCCTTCTGAACGCTTTCCTGAAGGCCCTTCTCAACTGCCGGGAAGTAGTTCTTCGGAACAGCACCGCCTACGACTACCTGCTCAAATACATAAGGTGTCTCCAGGTCGCCGGATGGCTCGAAGCGCATCTTGACATGTCCGTACTGTCCGTGTCCACCGGACTGTTTCTTATGTTTGCCCTCTACGTCGGAGTTCTTGCGGATGGTCTCGCGGAAAGCTACCTTCGGTTTGGAAAGTTCTACGTCTACTTTGTAGCGTTCTTTGAGCTTGCTTACTACGATATCAAGGTGCTGGTCGCCCATACCATAGAGTAATGTCTGTCTGTTGGCAGAATCATTGACTGCACGGAGGGTCTTGTCCTCACTCATCATCTTGGCGAGAGCCTGTGCGATCTTGTCCTCGTCGCCCTTCTTGACTGCCTTATATCTCTTATAGGTATAAGGAGTGGAAATGAGAGCCTTCGGATAGAGCACCGGAGCTGCCTTTGTTGCAAGGCTGTCGCCGGTCTGTACGCTTGCGAGTTTGGCGATCGCGCCGATATCACCTGCGTGGAGTTCCGGAACTTCGATCGGTTTGGAGCCCTCAAGAACATATAATTTGTTCAGTCGTTCTTCCTCACCCTTCTCTACGTTGAGCAGAGTATCATCGGATTTGATAACACCGGAAACAACTTTGATCAGAGAATATTTGCCGAGGAACGGATCTGCGATGGTCTTCCATACGTATGCAGATTTCGCTTTGGCAAAGTCATAGTTTGCTTCAAAGATCTCATTGGTCTTCTGGGAAATACCGTTGCATGCGCGCTTGTCCGGGCTCGGGAAATATCCACAGATATCATCGAGAAGGTTGGAAACGCCTCGAAGGTTGATCGGTGATCCCATGCATACCGGAACGATGCTTGCGTCCTGTACATTGGTTGCAAGTGCTGCGGAAACTTCTGTTACGGAGAAGGTATCTCCCTCGAAATAACGGTCCATGAACTCTTCACTCGTCTCAGCAACAGATTCCATCAGAGTTTCATGATATTTCTCAAGGTATTCTTCCAGATATTCCGGAACATCGCAAGGCTCCTTGCCTGCTTTGTCGATATATCTTCGGCCTGCCTGCTTCACGACATTGACATAGCCGACGAACTTGCCATCTTCACGGATCGGGAAATGCAGCGGCGCGATCTTCTTGCCATAAAGTTCGGTAAGATCCTCTACTACTTTACGATAGCTGACATCATCCACGTCCATATCTGTTACAAAGATCATACGAGGTAATTTATATTTCTCGCAGAGATTCCATGCTTTCTGTGTACCGACCTGAACTCCGGCCTTACCGGAAACAACGATGATGGCTGCGTCTGCTGCGCTGACCGCTTCCTCTACTTCTCCTACGAAGTCAAAGTAACCAGGAGTATCCAGGATATTGATCTTCACCTTGTCCCACGGAACCGGGATCACAGATGTGGAGATTGAAAAATGTCTCTTGATCTCCTCCTTATCAAAATCGCTGACGGTATTTCCATCTTCTACTCTGCCAAGACGACTTGTCATTCCTGCCAGATAAGCCATTGCCTCTGCTAATGTGGTCTTGCCGGATCCCCCATGACCCAAAAGAACCACATTGCGAATTCGGTCAGTTCTATAAACGTCCATATGTAATACCTCCCTGTTTGTCTGATATGTCCATATTTTACTAAAATTCTTTCAACTTTTCAAGTATTTTATATAATTTTAACAACTTTTTTTGAGCTGTTTTTGCAATTATTCATCGAATTCACCTATTTTGTACCTATGTTTGACATTTTTCCTCGTATCTTTTAAAATAGAACCATAGTTTTGTCTACTAATAGATAAGTAGTAACTGGAAAGGACACAGACATCATGAAAACCATAGGTTTTATCGGGCTCGGCCTGATCGGAGGATCTATTGCCAAAACGATCCGCAAGTTTCACCCGGATTATCACATTCTCGCATATGCGAAACACAAAGAAACTCTGGCTGCCGCACTGAACTGCGGTGCTATTGACGCCACACTGGAAGAACGGGATGACCGTTATGCCATGTGTGATTATATTTTTCTCTGCGCTCCGGTAGAGTATAATATTGAATATCTCAGATATCTCAAGGATGTCATCAAGGAAGGATGTATCATTACAGACGCAGGAAGCGTCAAAGGACCGATCCACAAAGCAGTCGAGGAACTCGGCATGGAATACTGCTTTATCGGTGGACATCCTATGGCTGGTTCTGAGCGTTCCGGATTTGAATATTCATCCGACCATCTGCTTGAGAATGCTTACTATATCCTGACTCCGGGCGGACAGGTTCCTCTTGAAAAAATCACCGAGTTTTCTGAACTGATCGATTCTCTTGGTTCGATCCCGATGGTCCTTACCTGTGAGGAACACGATTTTATCACAGCCGGCGTCAGCCATCTTCCGCATATCATTGCTTCCACTCTGGTAAATCTCGTCAGAGAGCTGGATAACGATGCTGAATACATGAAGACGATCGCAGCAGGCGGTTTCCGCGATATCACACGTATCGCATCCTCCTCCCCTGTCATGTGGGAGCAGATCTGCCTCGAAAACCATGAGAACATCTCTCATGTGCTGGACGAATACATCAAGATGCTGATCCAGGCACGCTGCTCTGTTGACAATCTTGAGGCAGAAACCCTCTATGATATGTTCGCCAACTCCAGAGATTACCGCGACTCCATCGACACCACTTCTTCCGGACTTATCAACAAGACTTATGTCCTGTATATTGATATTGTTGATGAAGCTGGTGGAATTGCCACAATTGCCACAATTCTTGCTATGGAAGGGATCAGTATCAAGAACATCGGCATCATCCACAACCGTGAATTTGAGCAAGGTGTCCTGAAGATCGAATTCTATGAGGAAGATGCGATGAAGCGCGGAACTGCCCTTCTTAAGAAACGTAATTACATCGTATACGAACGGTAGGAGTAGAATAAAATAATGGAAATCAAAAAACAAACCAATTTAAGAGGAACTCTTACAGTTCCGGGCGATAAATCCATCTCACACCGTGCAGTCATGTTTGGCTCACTCGCCAATGGCACCACCAGGATCACGCATTTTCTCGAGGGTGCTGACTGTCTCTCGACGATCTCCTGCTTCCGCAAAATGGGGATCGATATTGACCGGAACGGCGACAAGATCCTTGTACACGGCAAAGGTCTTCACGGACTCAGTGCACCGACAGGTATCCTTGATGTCGGCAACAGCGGAACCACGACCCGTCTGATCTCAGGAATCCTTGCCGGACAGAAATTTACTTCTGAACTTGACGGAGACGATTCGATCCGCACCCGCCCGATGAAGCGTATCATGACTCCTCTTACTTCCATGGGCGCTGATATCACAAGTAAGCTGGACAATGGATGTGCACCACTTATCATCCACGGAAAGCCGCTTCACGCCACTCATTACGATTCACCGGTTGCTTCTGCACAGGTCAAATCCTGCGTTCTGCTTGCCGGTATGTATGCGGACGGGATCACCAGCGTAACAGAGCCATTTCTTTCCCGTAACCATACAGAGATCATGCTGAATTATTTCGGTGCTGATATCACCTCCGAGGGAACGACCGCTTCCATCAAGCCGGAACCGGTCCTTGAGGGAAGAGAAGTCCAGGTTCCTGGTGATATCTCTTCTGCCGCTTACTTTATCGCAGCCGGACTTCTGACCCCTGGAAGTGAGATCCTTCTTAAGAATGTAGGGATCAACCCGACCCGTGCCGGAATCCTCAAGGTCTGCATGGATATGGGCGCTGATATCACTCTTCTGAACGAAAGCACTGAGGGAGAGCCGACAGCTGATCTTCTGATCCGCACCAGCTCTCTTAAGGGAACTGTCATCGAGGGCGGCATCATCCCGACCCTGATCGATGAGATCCCGATGATCGCAGTTATGGCTGCTTTTGCCGAGGGAACCACGATCATCCGCGATGCACAGGAACTCAAAGTCAAAGAATCTGACCGTATCGCAGTTATGGTTGACAATCTCACTCGCATGGGTGCTGATATCGAGGGCACAGATGACGGCATGATCATTCACGGCGGCAAACCGCTTCACGGTGCAGTGATCGACTCCCATCTCGACCACCGCATTGCCATGTCTTTTGCTGTGGCAGGAACGATCTGTGATGGCACCGTGGATATCCTGAATGGAGAATGCGTTAATATCTCCTATCCGGAATTCTATCATGATCTTTATAGCTTAGATTCAAGTAGACAAAAATAAATACCTGCACACAATTAAAACGATTCTATAATAAAAACTGCTGTTTCCATGATCTATTTTCATGCAGACAGCAGCTTTTTTGTTTCTGTATCTTTCCGTGCATACTCTTTTTTCTCTCAGGGCATTCTAAGTCTGAGATGGAAAATGAAAATCAAGACAAGGGAGTGTACACGATGAAAATATTATTTTATGGTGCAAGAGATTATGACCAGAGATTTTTTGATAAACTGAAACCGGAGCATCCTGATATCGACATTACCTTTATTGAAGCAAATCTCTACGCAGAGACTGTTTCCCTCGCCGCCGGTTACGATGGGATCTGCGCTTTTGTAAACGCAGACCTTGGAACAGAAGTGATCGAAGAGCTCGCACATCAGGGTATCCGTCTGATCCTGATGCGCTGTGCCGGTTATAATAATGTAGATCTCAAAACTGCTGCTGAATGTGACATCAAAGTCCTCCGCGTTCCCGGTTATTCTCCGGAAGCAGTCGCCGAGCTTGCGATGGCTCTCGTCCTCACTGCCAACCGTCATACCCACAAAGCTTATATCAAATGCCGCGAAAACAATTTTTCCCTCAATGGTCTCATGGGAGTAAACCTGTATAAAAAAACAGCCGGGATCGTCGGAACCGGCAAGATCGGGCTTGCCATGGCGCGTATCTGCCGCGGCTTCGGCATGAAACTGCTCGCCTACGACCTGTATCCGGACAAAACGCAGACAGATCTTAATTATGTTTCTCTTGAAACGCTTCTTTCTTCCAGTGACCTGATCAGCCTGCACTGCCCGCTCACGCCGGACACTTACCATATGATCAATAAGGAAAGCCTCTCCCGGATGAAAGACGGTGTCATTCTCGTAAACACCTCCCGCGGCGGCCTGATCTGCACCGAAGACCTGATCGCAGGTATCCGGGATCACAAATTTTTCGCTGTAGGGCTCGATGTTTATGAAGAAGAGTCTGATTTTGTCTATGAAGATATGTCCGAGCATATCCTCAAAACCTCTACCGTGCAGAGACTGCTCTCTTTCCCGAACGTTGCGCTCACTTCCCACCAGGGATTTTTTACAGAGGAGGCGCTTACCAATATCGCTGAGACGACACTTGAGAATGCTGAGGCTTTTCGCACAGGGCAGGAACTCAGAAACGAAGTGCATATTTAATCTTATTGTCCATTCCTGACAACACTTTAATTTCTTCTGGAAGGTGCAAAGTGCTTTCCATTTTCTATATCACACAATCATGGAAGCACTTGTCGCGCGTCCATTTATTTCTCGTATGCTTCTCTCAGCATCCGAATCTCTGCCGCCCACCCTTCATCATCATTCGGCGTTTCCAGAATAAACGGAATTCCCTCCAGGCGCGGATAACGGATCACCCTTACCAGTGCTTCCAGCCCGATCCGGCCCTCGCCGATCCTTGCATGGCGGTCTTTGTGGCTGCCAAGATCGTTCAGGCTGTCATTTAAATGAATGGCTTTTAATTTCTCAAGCCCGATGATCCGGTCAAATTCTTCAAGGACACCATCGAAATCATTCACGATGTCATAGCCTCCATCCCAGACATGGCAGGTATCCAGACAAATTCCCATCTTGTCCTTCTTTTCTACCAGGTCGAGGATCTGACGGAGTTCTTCGAAATTTCTTCCCATCTCCGTCCCTTTGCCGGACATCGTTTCAAGAAGCACCGTTGTGGTCTGGTCTTCGGTCAGTACCTCATTCAGCATTTCCGCGATCATGCGGACTCCTGCTTCTGCTCCCTGTCCTACATGGCTTCCCGGATGAAAATTATAATAATTTCCCGGTGTCCATTCCATACGCTTCAGGTCATCTGCCATCGTTTCCCTGGCAAATTCCCGGATATTTTCCTTTGCCGCACATGCATTCAGTGTATATGGTGCGTGTGCTACGATCTTCCCAAATTTATATTCTTCTGTCAGTTCCAGAAATTTACGCACATCCTCCGGATCGATCTCCTTCGCCCGTCCGCCTCTCGGATTTCTGGTAAAAAATGCAAACGTATTTCCCCCGTTTGCGATCATCTGGCGTGCCATCCTGGTATAGCCTTTGGATGAAGTTGTGTGGTTTCCAATATATAATGGACTTTTTGCTGTACTCATAAAAATCTCCTTTTTTCTTAGCATCTGCGGACCGTTCCGCTTCTATCCTTTGATTATACAAAAAAAATCAAAAACTGCAAACATATTGACGAATTGTATAAAATTCCCTATACTTTTTATAAACAAAAAAATACATAAAACAAGGAGTTTCCCATGCCGCCAAAAAAGAAAAAACACAAAAAACGTGCGTACAGAAAATCCCGCTACTACCGCAGAAGGCAGCAGCTCACTGAACGTCTTCTCATAGGCTGCGGTGCCGTTCTTATCCTGCTGCTTCTTATCATCCTGGTCCGTGGCTGTTCTGCACGCAAAAATGGTACCGTTAAAACAAACGCTTCAGCGAAATCACAGGATGAGACTTCTGCCTCAGATGCAGACCTCACACCAACACCGACCATGGCTCCGGTATCCCTGACCGTCAGTGTCGTAGGTGACTGTACGCTCGGTACAGATGAAAACTTTGACTACGATACCAGTCTTAATGCTTATTACGAAAATTACGGAGCAGATTATTTCTTCTCCAATGTGAAGAGCATTTTTTCCGCAGATGATCTGACGATCGCCAACTTTGAAGGAACTCTCACTGATTCTGATGAGCGCGAGGACAAGGAATATGCTTTCAAAGCTCCTGCCGAGTATACCAGTATCCTCACTGCCGGTTCCGTCGAAGCAGTCAACACTGCCAACAACCACAGTCATGATTATGGCGATCAGAGCTATACCGACACCATTCAGGCACTTGACAATGCCGGTATCCTGAATTTTGGTTATGATAAGACTGTTGTAACGGAAGTGAAGGGGATCAAGATCGGACTTGTAGGAATCTACGAGCTCAAGGATCACCTCGGCCGTGAAGAACAGCTCAAGCAGAACATCGCCAAGGTAAAAGCAGACGGCGCGCAGATCACGATCGTGATCTTCCACTGGGGCAATGAAAAAGAAGAAGTCCCGGACAGCAACCAGACTACACTTGCGCACCTTGCAATCGACGAAGGAGCGGATCTGGTATGCGGCCATCACCCGCATGTTCTCCAGGGAATCGAAGAATACAAGGGCAAAAACATCGTCTACAGCCTCGGAAACTTCTGCTTTGGCGGAAACCAGTATCCAAGCGATATGGATACTATGATCTTCCAGCAGACTTTCACCGTAGATCAGGATGGAGTAAAAGCAAACAATATAACAAACATCATCCCATGCTCGATCTCCTCTGATTCTGACTATAACAACTATCAGCCAACTCCTGCCGAGGGAGATGAAGCCACACGTATCCTCAGTAAGATCCAGGAGCGCACTGCCATGATCACCGGCGACGCGACATCATCTTCTGACAGTTCGGATTCTTCGGAAGAAGACAATGAAGATTCCTCAGAGGATTCTTACGACGATTCCAGCTATGATGAAGGATCCGATTCCTATGATGACTCGTATTATGATGATTCCTATGACGATTCTTATGATGATTCCTACAGCGATTACGACGAAGATGATTCTTATGATTACAGTTATGATGAAGAAGAATAGATACTACCTGCAGTAACCTCATCAAAACCCGGGAATCCCGGAGATTCAGGGTGCCTGACGGATATATTCCGTGAGCACTCTGATCTCCGGGATTCCTTTTACTGTGTCGAGAAGTTCCTGCAGGAAATCCATCACCAGAGGAGCTGCATTCCGCCGGTCTCCCATGATCGCATAGCAGGTACGGTATTCCGGACCATTCTCCAGTGCTACAATGCGGCATTCCCCCTCCTGAGAGAGTTTCTTTCCTATTGTTGCCGGCATGATCGCCCATGTTTTTTCGAGATCGAGGAGCTGGCGCAGAAGTGCCATATTGTCGAGTGATACTTTTACTTCGGAATTATTTCCAAACCAGTAATCGTGCCACATGATAAAAGAATCACTCCATGGAATGTAGATCTCATCCTCGCTTTTCAGACGGGAAGGCAGGATTCCATCCTCATACGCGGTATCTTTGCTGCAGACCAGGACCAGTTTTTCTTCAAAAAGCGGCACCGTCTGCACTTTTTTGAAAAAATGCGGATTGGTGATCAGTCCCATGTCGACTTCTTTGTTTTCGACCGCCTTGTAGGACACATTTGACCGCATGGTATCAATATGAAAACTGCATCTCTTGTGTTTCTCCAAGAAACTGCCGATGACCTGCGGCATGAAATAAAAATTCAGACTGTCTACATTTGCGATCCGAAGAATGTCCTGTGGCTTCTCGTACTGGATCTTGCTTGTCTCCAGCCACAACTGCTCCCACTTACGCGCAAGCGGGACAAAACGCTGTCCTGCATCGGTAAGCTCCAGTGTGCGAGAACCTTTTTTACGGATGATCAGTTCTGTTCCCAGTTCTTCTTCCAGTGCAGACAGGCGATGGCTGAGTGCCGGCTGTGATACAAACAGCACCTCCGCTGCTTTGGATAAAGATGAGCTGGATACGATCGTAAGAAATGTCTTGATGTCCTGGTAATTCATGGTTCCTCCTTCTGTGATGTCTTCTTATGTATTTGTTCAACCTATAATATTACTGTTCACTCCATTCACAGCAACCTATAAATTCTGTTTATATTATATAGATAAAATATCGAATTTACAATATAATATTTTGATACTATAATAAGCTCAAAATCAGAAAGATAGGAATGATATACATGGATAAAGCAGTCCTTGAACGCCGCCTTCACCTGACGGTGACTTTTATCGGTGGTTTTATGGGATGTTATGCAATCTTTAACCGCAGTGATATTTTTGGATCTGCACAGACCGGAAACCTGATCTCCTTTGTGATGGATCTGGTAGGACGTACGGATGCCGAAATCTTTTTCCGTTTCTCCGCACTGCTGATCTACATATTCGCGATGGTCTCCACCGTATTCCTTTCACATAAGATGGAACGGACAACCTTGAAATTTATCAGTGTCCTGATCGATGGTCTTGCCTTTGTTCTTCTGGCATTTCTTCCACAGGACATGGATCCGTTTGTTGCTCTGTATCCAATTTTTTTTGCTACTGCATTTCAATGGTGTTCCTTCAAAGGTGCCGATGGTTTTAACAGCTCCAGCATCTTCTCCACCAACAATCTCCGTCAGTGTACGACAGGATTTGCAGAGTACCTTTACAGCAGAGATTCCGAAGCACTCCGAAGAGGTATCTTCTATGGAAAAGTGCTTCTTTCCTTTCATTTCGGAGTTGCAGTGTGCTTCCTGTTCTGCTCCAGATTCCATCTGGCAGGCGCATGGGCAGGACTTCTCCCGGTATGCACCGCACTCGTCCTTGTCAATGAGGAACGCGCTCTTTCCAGAGCAGCAGAAAAAGAGGAGGTTCTCAGGGTTCACGCCTGAGAGCCTCCTTTTTGGTTCTTATCAATTATTGCTTTTCTTATGCTGCCGCATCTTCTGCGGATGTTTCCTGTGCTGTTGTCTCATCTGTGGATCCTTCTGCATCTTCTGTGGAAGTTTCTTCCACGGAAGATTCCAGGATCTGTAAAAATCCATCTGCCAGGTCTGCCGGAACGCCTGCTGTCTTCATGTTTTCTGTGATGACACTCCAGTCTGCGTTCTTGACATATTCTGTCATTTCTTCCTCATTATCCACTGCATAAACAGTTCCAGGATTTGCAAGATCCGGGATTTCTGCACCTTCTCCATATCCACCTGTAATAGAAAGTGTTCCAAGTGATACACCGGATGTCAGTACAGAAAGCTCCATACTGCTGGTTTCAGCTGTGGCATCAGAATCCATCTTGAGCACTGCACTGAATCCATTCAGCATGCTGGTGACATCAGCATTTTCATCATCTGTCTGTGCCTCCGGGAAGGAAATTGTAAAAGTTCCATTATAATAGCCGGCTTTTTCCGGTTTGAGTTCCAGATCTGTTACACCGATATCCATTGCCTCTGTATGGTTCACAGCCAGGATATAATCGCCGTTCCAAAGTCCGTCAGTGGAAGAACCTGTTCCGGTAACAGTCACATAACTGTCATCTGCTCCAAATTCCAGAAGAAGTGCAGTCTGTCCGTCACTGGATGGTGTCTTGAGTGAAAATACCGGCTGAGAATCTGTTCCGTCAGAAATTCCAATCTCACGTCCTACAACTTTATTCTCACTGTTTACCCAAAGTTTCTCAGAAAAACTTTCTGTACTTTCACTGTCCTCAGATTCTGCTGATTTGATATCATTCAGCAGATCATCAATTCCAGACTGATAAGATGCGTACTGATCTTCGCCCTGATTCCAGAGATCGAAGAGTCCCTTGATCTCCTTATCATCTCTCGCAGTTGTGAGGATTTCTTCCACCATGGAACGTGCGGAATCATCAGTAACAACGCCTTCATATACGGTACAGTCCTCACCGATTCCTTCTACAGAAAGTGTCTCCTCTGTCGCGGTTCCCTCTTCCATATTATCGATCACAAGATTTCCATAGCGGTCAAAAAGTGTGCTGACCGTCTTTCCATCTGGTATTACACTGGTGATATCAGATAAAGCATTCATATATTCCTTCATAAATTCCTGCGTTGTCTCGTCTGCACTGCCAGCAGGATCCAGTGCAAGATATGCATCAGAAACTTCCGGGATCTGAATGTATTGTTTCATCTCTGACAGATCTTCGTATATATTGAGATCACAGAGTTTCTGGTCATTCAAAAGGATCGTGGAAGCGATTGCCTCTGTTCCGTCCTTGACAGAAACTTTCATATCCATAGTCAGATCCTGAAGCCAGCTCATGTCTTCCTGACCAAGAAGTGTTCCGAGGATTGCCTTTCCGGTATCCTCCACGGTGAGTGTCATCTTGCCGGTGGAACCAGCAAATGCCTTGTCCATATTCTGTGCATAATCATCAACAGCACCTGCGACAGAAGATACCATAGCATCAAGAGATGTTTTGGCTGTTTCCTGATAAGATCCTGCTGCAAATGCGATGCTTGCCCCTGTCAGGACCATAGAAGAACCAAGTGCAACGGAGGCTGCTTTTTTGAGTATTTTTCTTTCTTTATTCATATAAAAATCCTCTTCCCTTTCTTATTATTATATTTTTTATTTTACCACAGGAATCGTCTTTATACAACAATTTTCGATTGAATATTCAGACTTTTCGATGGGTTGACATTTTTTCTTCTGACTGTTATCCTTGAAATAAAAAAGGAAATTATTATGACAGAAGAAGAAATCAAAAAACTAGTCGAACTTCAGCGAAGTTATTTTTATACCGGGGCGACCCGTCCTGTCAAAACCAGGATCGAACATCTGAAAAAACTAAAAGACTGGGTCACAGCCCATGAAGAAGATATCAACAAAGCCCTTGGAGAAGACCTTGGCAAAAGTTCTTTCGAAAGTTACATGTGTGAAATCGGTCTGGTCCTGAACGAATTGACACATATGATCCGAAATGTCGATGAATATGCTGAAGAACAGGATGTCCATACTCCGATGTCCCAGTTTGCCGCGCGCAGTTACAAGAAGCCTGTTCCTTACGGGATAGTCCTTGTTATGAGTCCGTGGAACTATCCGTTTCTCCTCTCGATCGAACCGCTGATCGACGCGCTTGCAGCCGGAAATACCGTGATCCTCAAGCCAAGTGCCTACTCTCCTGCCACGACAACGCTCATTCAGACTCTGGTACAGGAATGTTTTAAACCGGAACTTGTCTCTGTTGTCACCGGCGGTCGGGATGAAAATACCAACCTTTTGAACCAGCATTTTGGACTATATCTTTTTTTACCGGAAGCCAGCATGTCGGCAGGGAAGTCATGGCAAAGGCAAGTCAGTTCCCTCACCCCGGTCACCCTGGAACTTGGCGGCAAAAGTCCCTGCATCGTAGACCGGAAATGTAATCTCAAGCTCGCCGCACGCAGGATCGTCTTCGGTAAATTCTTAAACTGCGGGCAGACCTGCGTCGCCCCGGATTATATCTACTGCGACCGCAAGATCAAGGACCGTCTCATGAAGCATCTGATCAAACAGATCCGGCGGCAGTATTCTGAAACCACCACTTCAGAATCCTGATTACGGCAAGATCATCAATGAGAAACATTTTGACCGGCTCTGCGACCTGATCTCTTCCGGCAAAGTCGCTTATGGCGGGAAATCCGATCCTGATACCCTTCGCATTGAACCGACTATCCTCGACTCTGTGTCCTTCGAGGATCCTGTGATGCAGCAGGAGATCTTTGGCCCGGTCCTTCCAATTATAACTTATGATTCTATGGATGAGGTTATTCCAAAATCAATTCCATGGCACATCCCCTCGCGCTCTATAATTTTTTACTTCACGGCGTAAAACAGCCCGAAAGTTCATGGAAGAATGCAGTTTCGGCGGCGGCTGTATCAATGATACGCTGATCCATCTTGCCACTTCTGAGATGGGATTTGGTGGCTTTGGCGAAAGCGGCATGGGTGCATACCACGGCGAAGAAGGCTTCCGGACTTTTTCCCATTACAAGAGTATCGTGGACAAGAAAACATGGATCGACCTTTCGATGCGCTACCAGCCGTACAAACCACGCAACGAAAAACTGCTCCACAGATTTTTGAAATAATTGTATCTGAGGTAGTACAATTTTATTTTTTGTGTTATGCTTTTTTTAACAAATGTAGCAAGAATTCCCTCATCTCTATAGGTGAAGGGATGAATTGCACCTTTGAGCATATCTGCTCGAATAGTTCATAAAAACACTTGTTCTTATAAAACAAATATATTATAATAAAAAAGAACAATATGTTCGTAGAAATAAAATCAATCCGTCAGTATATAGAAAGTCAGGGTGAGAAAGATAAATGTTAACTTCCGAAAATAAATCCCCTAAATGCTGTATCTTCCTTCAAACGACTGGTTAAATTTACCTGTTCCGTCCGTTAACAGGCTTATTCCGTTCTCTTTTGCTCATCCTCTGATGGCTCTCCCAAGGTAATATATGCCAGGATTTCTTTATAAGAACGGCTGCTGTTTTTCATCGCTTTTAACAATTCATCTCTCTGATATGCCTTTCTTATATCATACAGTTTTTTAATTCATCAACCGCTTTTTCATGTGCTTCTCTCGTTTTTGCGACCTTTGCTTCTGCCTGTTCAATCTTGTATTCCAGGGTTTGTTCGCTGCTCCTTCTCATTCTTGTCATATCCTTTTTCTCCTTTGTTTTTCTTACTTGCTCTGTAAGATTTTTTCAATTTCTTTCGCTTGATACCGTACATTTCCTTCGTTTAAACCGAAGGCATCCAGTATGGTTTTCTGGGTTGCGGTGACGGCATGATCCAGACGATAAACGCCGTCAAGCTGACGTATCATTACTATCTTTTCCAGTTCTTTTAATGCTGCCGGAACTGTTAGATAATTCGGCTTTTTCAACATTTTTTCGCTTTTTTCTTTTAATGCTATATAGATCCTGCTCCGCAAGATCAGGGCAATAAACTGGATAAATACCTTTGATGACAATGCTTCATCACTATATACGCGTATGCTCTTATTTCCAAGATAAGATTTGTCACTGCGGAATAGTTTTTCTGATGCATCTCTGCTTTTATGTAACTCAATTGCTTCCCGTGCCGTCATATTTTCCGATGAAACAATGGCAAAATATCCTGCCAGGGACAGTTCCTTTTCTACTGCTGAAGTGTTCTCTTCTGCAAGCTTCAGCGTCTTTCCATCCTTCTCAAAATTCAGGTAAAAATACTTCATGATTTCCGGTCCAAATGCTACACATTCTTTTCCAACACATCCGTCCAGATATTTTTTCAGCCGGCGTATCTTCTGCTTGATCTCCTGTTTTTCACCATATGCTTTTCCATCACTGTAGTAAATATGGATATTTCCTTTTTTTCGCATCCCCTTCGTATAACAGGCTCTTGACAGTTGTTCCATACAGATCATAACGATCAATATATTTTCCTCTGCTGTTCTCAAAGCTGCCCTGGTTTTCTATCACAATCTCACGAATAAAATCCTTCATCCCCTTTACCATGATCAGAAAACTGTAACCGTTTTTTTCCATGTATTCCAGATTTCCTTTACTGAAATACCCTCTGTCCAGAATAAATCCAATGTTCCTGTAGTCATATCCATGTGCCTTGTCAATCATACAGGTCAGCTGGGAAATATCATTAAGGCTTCCCGGATACAGTTCATAAAAAAGAGGTTCTCTGTTCGCAGAATCACATGCAACCAAGTAATTAAAGATAGGAAGACTTGCATCTGTCTTAGCATTTCCATACTCTAAAAGATCTATATCTCCTGCCTGGCAGTTTTTATTTGTAGAATCATAGAACAGATAAATTTTCTGTCTTTTATTCTTCGATTTATTCCAACTATTTAGAAAACCAACCGACTGTTCCGGCCTTAATTTTCGAAAAAAATCGGATACTTTCGAGTCAGTATATAGCTTCATATCTGGTGTAAAAAGAGCATGATCATACGCATAATCCGGATAATACTGCCCGGCATTATTCTCTTCAATAATGCTGTAGCAGGCCAGATCCAACAAAAACCCAGTGTCCTTTTCATCCATATATTCACCTAAGATTTCTCTTAACTTGCTGTCCCTTATGAGTTTTTGAAGTACAACATATGGACCAATATTTAAATACGGACTCCTCTCTGAACGGTCTATTTCTTCTGGAATATCTGCATCAGGAAAGTACTTTAAAAAGTTTTCGTTCGGAGTCATTCTGTTCGGATTTTCTGGATCTACGCGTCCAATGGATGCCCGTTTTGGATATGTATACTGCTTCACCGGATCATAAATCCGATCATATTCATACTCTATATATGTGTGTCCACCACGTTTTTTTCTCACCAGTTTTCCCGGCACAACTGGAATGTCAACTTTATATTTCAGGAACATGGAACTCCCTCCATTTTAGATAAATTCTCTCATAATTATAGGGTATAAATACCCTATAATTATTTTATCATAAAATCCGGTCGTTTGCAAGCCAAATCGCCCGCAAATGCCGGATTTTCAATATTTTTTTATTCCTCATCAGCTCTAAAATTTGTTTAGGGGAGATTTTTTCGGAAGTTCACACTGTGGTATACTAATTTCCATAAAAATATGGAGGACGTATACCATGGCTAAAGCAGATCCACATCATCAAACATGTGAATTAATAATTCTTCATTATTTTTCCGGCAGCAACTATTAAAACACTAAATACCATTATTCTTCGAAATATAATCATCAAATGCTGAAAGCCATATCTGTATACAAGGAAAATAAATAGCAGAAAAATCACTGTTAATATAGTAGAATCACTTCCATTTCTTCGACATTCTTTG
>ENA-OQDT01000380-OQDT01000380.1-human-gut-metagenome-genome-assembly--contig:-NODE-380-length-29280-cov-6.926285_pt1 | contig 29280 bp, 27 predicted proteins | sample MGYA00242786_ERZ504617 | MGnify/ENA primary metagenome ERZ504617 (study PRJEB26092, sample SAMD00036337) | human gut metagenome | host: Homo sapiens | study: EMG produced TPA metagenomics assembly of...
GTTACTCACCCGTCCGCCACTAGAAACAAATTAAATCGACCGAAGTTTCAATAATAGGTTTCCCGTTCGACTTGCATGTGTTAAGCACGCCGCCAGCGTTCATCCTGAGCCAGGATCAAACTCTCTGATAAAGTGTTTGATTACTCAAGACAACCAACTAGCTTAGTTATCTCTCGTCATTACTGTTTATAAAAAGTTCATTCTATTGAATGATGATTCTTAAAGAATTTTCGAGAATCGTATGTGTTTCACTGTTTAGTTATCAAGGTTCTTTACTTGCCGCCTTGCGACAGCTCGTTTATTTTATCTCATTCTCAACTATTTGTCAAGAACTTTTTTAACTTTTTTTCAAAACTTTTTATCTAAGAAGTTTTGAAACGGAGAAGGAGGGATTTGAACCCTCGCGCCGCTATTAACGACCTACTCCCTTTCCAGGGGAGCCCCTTCGGCCAGCTTGGGTACTTCTCCAAATTGCCCTACGCAATCGCTTTGGTTTATTTCTTTGCCAGAAGCGTTTTATATTATATCGCGTTGTTTTTCTTTTGTCAAGAACTTTTTCGACTTTTTTCAAAATCTTTTTTGTTCTTAACAAGCGGAGAGAGTGGGATTCGAACCCACGCGCCCTTGCGGACAAACGGTTTTCAAGACCGCCTCGTTATGACCACTTCGATATCTCTCCGTATTCACTTTTCAGTGTTTTTTGCGCTTCTCTGTCAGCGCAAGACATATTCTATCATCGAACTTCGCACATGTCAACACCTAAATTTACATTTTTTTATATTTTTCAAAAAAGTTTCTGCAACATCAAGATCTTCTGGTGTTGTGATCTTGATATTCTGGTAGGAGCCTTCTACCAGGCGGATCTTGGTGCCTTTTTCCTGCTCTACTACCATGGCATCATCGGTGACTCCTGACATGTCTTTTGCACGCAGGCTCTCATGGGCGGATCTGATCAGGGGATATGCAAAGATCTGTGGTGTCTGAATAGACCACACCTGGCTGCGGTCCGGTGTAGACTGGATAAATCCATCCTTATCTGCGATCTTGATGGTATCTTTGGATGGCATGCCGACTGCACAGGCGCCTGTCTCCTGCACTCCAAAGATACCTCTCTCCAGGATTTCTTCTGTTATGAACGGTCTTGCCCCGTCGTGTATAAATACATAATCGCAGTCTTCGCAGGCAAGAAGCCCCTGATATACAGAATCATATCGCTCCTTGCCGCCTGCGATCACTTTGGTTACTTTTGTAAAATGATAGCGTTCTACGATTTCTCTTTTACAATAGGAAATCATTTCTTCTCCTGTTACCAGAATAATTTCCTGGATCAGAGGACTTTTCTGAAAACATTCCAGTGAATAGTACAGAACCGGGCGGTGATCGATCTCCAGAAACTGCTTCTGGATCTTACTGTGCATTCTTTTGCCCTGTCCTGCTGCCAGAACGATCGCTGTATTTCTCTCCTGCTTCATAATAAGCCCTCCATCAAATCTTTCTTAATAAAGTAAAAAGGATTTTATCTCTCACCTAATCTGAGGTTCGGAACTGCATTCAGATCCCAGCCATGACGGGTTCCCTTTTTAAATTCGTAATAAGCTGCCACTCCGATCATTGCCGCATTATCTGTACAGAAGATCGGTGACGGACGATAGAATTTGTATCCGTGTTTCTGGCATGCTTCTTCCATCGCTGCCCGAAGTGTTCCGTTGGATGCAACTCCGCCTGCGATCGCTACTTTGTCCATATGATAATCCTTTGCTGCCTGCATGGTATGTTCTACAAGCACATCTACGACAGCTTTCTGGAAAGAAGCTGCAAGATCTGCGCGGTTTACATCTTCTCCTTTCATCTGAGCCTGGTTCAGATAGTTCAGGACTGCTGATTTGACACCGCTGAAGCTGAAGTCATATGGGCAGTCTCCAATCTTGGCCTTCGGGAATACGATGGCATTCGGATTTCCTTCTTTGGATAATTTGTCGATCTTTGGTCCACCCGGATAGCCCAGTCCGATCGCACGTGCTACTTTGTCAAATGCCTCGCCGGCTGCATCGTCCCTTGTACGTCCAAGGATCTCGAATTCTCCATAATCCTTGACGATAACAAGATGTGTATGACCGCCGGAAACGATCAGGCACAAAAATGGCGGTTCCAGATCAGGATGCTCTATATAGTTTGCAGAAACATGTCCTTCGATATGATGCACTCCTACCAGTGGAAGTTTCTTGGCATAGGCAATGGCTTTTGCCTCTGCTACGCCCACAAGAAGCGCTCCTACAAGTCCTGGTCCGTAAGTTACACCGATCGCGTCCAGATCGTCCAGAGTAACGTCAGCTTCTTTGAGAGCCTCCTCGATGACCTGGTTTACTTTCTCGATATGTTTACGGGAAGCGATCTCCGGGACAACTCCTCCGTATAATTTGTGAAGTTCGATCTGTGATGAGATCACGTTGGATAAAATCGTCCGGCCGTTTTTTACTACGGAAGCGGCGGTCTCATCGCAGGAACTTTCGATTGCCAAAATTAATGTATCTTCCATATTCAGACACCTCTAGTCTTCTTCAAAATTTAATTCTACACTTTTGCCATCCCTGCCCGGGTATGAATTCGGAAAGATCTCTCTTACTTTATCCATATATTCGTCCGGCCGGATCAGTGACGGGCTGAAATGCGTCAGCCACATTTCTCCTACCTCTGCATCCCTGGCAAGTGTCGCTGCCTCGCGGAACATCATATGCTTGTAGCCCTTGGCCTTCTCAAGCTTCTCTTCCTCGGCATACATTCCCTCGCAGATAAAAAGATCTGAGCCTTTTGCGTTGCGCAGGATAGACTCTGTCGGTCTGGTATCTGTGGTATAGGTAACTTTGATCCCCTTACGGTCTGGTCCGAGCACCATGTCCGGCGTATATACAACACCGTCTGCTTCTATGGTCTGTCCCTTCTGCAGAGGATTCCAGTATTTCAGCGGGATCTCCTGTTCCTTCGCGCGTTCCGGTGAAAATTTGCCCTGGCGCAGAATCTCAAGTGTGTATCCATAACAGATCACGTTGTGGTTCACTCTGAATGCAGTGATCCTGTATCCATTGATCTCAATGACTTCTTCTGGTTTGGTGATCTCGATAAACCGGATCTCAAACGGAAGTTCCGGTGCGATCACCCGTAATGCATTTACGACCCGCTCCAGTCCTTTCGGACCGATCAGTGTAAGTGGTTCTGTCCTGTCTGCATTGCCCATGGTAAGGAGCAGTCCCGGAAGTCCGCTGATATGATCTCCGTGGTAATGGGTAAAGCAGATCACATCGACCGGTTTGAAACTCCAGCCTTTTTCCTTGACTGCCACCTGTGTTCCCTCGCCGCAGTCGATCATCAGGCTGCTTCCGTTATATCTTGTCATAAGGGCAGTCAGCCAGCGTCTTGGAAGCGGCATCATCCCTCCGGTTCCAAGTAAACAAACATCTAACATATTTTTCCTCTTTTCTAATTCTCATTGTTTCTTTGTCATAAGAACCGCATTTTCCAGCGGATCGGTATAATAATTTTTGCGAAGTCCATCCTCGACAAATCCCAGTCTCTGATAAAGTCTGCGGGCAGTTCCGTTGCTTTCTCTGACTTCAAGATGAACCAGGCTGATTCCCTGTGCCTGTGCAAGCATCAGCATGCTGTCTACCAGAAAATAGCCGATTCCTTCTTTCTGGCGGTCACTGCGTACTGCCACGTTGAGGATATCACCCTCGTCCAGCACTGTCTGCATGCTGCAGTAACCAAGGATTCTGCCCTTTTCTTCTACTACGAAGAACATGGTGTCCTCTCTTGTCAGGAAAGTGAACATTCCCTCCTTTGTCCATGGTATGGCAAAAAGATCTGTCTCGATCTCCATGACCTGATCCAGATCTTCGATCAGCATCTCCCGGAAAGTCATGACTGCTGCTCCTTTTTCTCTCGTTCCGCACGTTCGCGTTCTGCCTGAGAAACACGCAGGTAGTCCGGAATGTGCTCCATTGCTGTCTGTATCTTACCTTCTTTGTAATAAACAAGTCCAAGTGCTGCGACTGCTGCTGCTCTCTGCTTATTTACGTGTGCCGGTGCAAATGTGTACGGTACAGTCAGTTTCTCTGCGATCAGGTCCTTGAAAACCGGTACGCCGTCGCCCAGGAAGGTCACCGGCTGCTGGTATGCATTCAGCTTCGTGATCAGTTCTTCCATCGGCACTGCCATCTGGTCTTCTACTGTCACAAGTCTGTGAGCCTCGAAACGATAGATTCCTGTGTAGACCTGTTTTCTTCTTGCATCCATGATCGGGCAGATCAGTCCCTGTGTATCATACAGATTGTATGCAAGTCCCTCTACTGTCGGCACTGCCACAAGCGGTTTCTTAAGTGCAAGTCCAAGTCCCTTGGCAGTTGCGGAACCGATACGGAGTCCTGTAAAAGATCCCGGTCCTGCTGCGACTGCGATCGCGTCGATCGTATTCAGATCAAGCTCTGTCATCTTTGCAATCTCATCCAGCATCGGAAGCAGTGTCTGTGAATGTGTTTTTTTGTAATTTACGGTGTATTCTGCTACGAGAATATCATCCTCTACAACAGCTACGGAAGCTACGATCCCTGAGCTGTCAAGACCTAAAATTTTCATTTTTTTCTCCTCAATTATTATAATTCCAGTCCCTCGATCGTGATACGTCTGTAATCAAATCCTCTGGAAAGATCTTTCTCGATGGTTATGGAAATCCTGTTTTCCGGCAGGATCTCCTCGATCAGCTCTGCCCACTCGATCAGGCAGATACCCTCTCCAAAGAAATAATCATCATATCCGATCTCTTCCATTTCCTCTATATCGCCGATCCTGTATACATCAAAATGATAAAAAGGAAGTCTGCCTTCCTCGTATACCTGTACGATCGTAAATGTAGGGCTGTTCACCGGCTCAGTGATTCCAAGTCCTGATGCAACCCCCTGTGTAAAAACAGTCTTGCCAACGCCCAGATCACCGGTCAGTGTATAGACCTGTCCGGGAGTGGCAGCTCTGCCAATTTTTTGTCCGAGGGCAAAAGTTTCCTCCGGATTTTCTGTCTCTATTATCACGCAAATCACCTTTTTCCTTGCAGAATTGTTCTTTGCATATTATAATAGAGCCCACAAAGAAAAACAATACTTTTGCAAAAGGAGATTATCATTATGGCAAATAAAAACCCGATCGTAACCATTACTATGGAAAACGGCGATGTAATGAAAGCAGAATTATATCCGGAAGTTGCTCCAAACACAGTCAACAACTTCATAAGCCTTGTAAGGAAAGGATTCTATGACGGACTGATCTTCCACCGCGTCATCAACGGTTTCATGATCCAGGGCGGATGCCCGGAAGGAACCGGAATGGGCGGCCCGGGATACAGCATCAAGGGCGAATTTGCACAGAACGGTGTTGCAAATGATCTGGCTCATACCCCAGGTGTTCTTTCCATGGCAAGAGCTATGCATCCAAACTCAGGCGGAAGCCAGTTCTTCATCATGCACAAAGCTGCTCCGCATCTTGACGGAAGCTATGCTGCATTCGGCAAAGTGATCGAGGGCATGGATGTTGTCAACAAAATCGCTGAGACTGAGACAGACTTCAGAGACCGTCCGCTTGACGACCAGGAGATCAAGTCTATGACTGTTGATACTTTTGGCGTAGATTATCCGGAACCGGAGAAATGCTGATCTGAATAGGCAAAAAAGCTGAACGTTGTTTTGCACATGCGTTCAGCTTTTTTTGTATTTCAATTTCAAAATAATCGTTCTTTCGATCGTCAGTCCTCAAACGTAAGAACTTCTCCATTTACTTTTGCAAAGTACAATTCTTTTTCTTTTTCCATTCCTGCTCTGCCGTTTGTGCCTTCTGTGATGGCTTTCTGCACAGCTTCTGTTTCTGCGTCAGGAACAAGAAGTTTCAGAACAACTTTGTCCGTATATTCGCTGTCGAGGATCGGGATCTGACGTTCTCCTGCGATGTACTGGATCTTGCCAATTCCTGTGTAATCTGTTGTAACCTTGAGAGAAATGCCTTTTTTCTTCTCGATCACAAGGCTTCCTGCAAGTCCTTCCTGCACGGCTTTGGAGTAAGCTCTGACAAGCCCGCCGGTTCCGAGGAGCACTCCTCCGAAATATCGCGTCACAACTACTGCAACATTATAGATATCTTCGCCCAGGATCACATCCAGCATCGGCCGGCCTGCTGTGCCGGATGGCTCTCCATCATCACTGCAGCGGGTAAATTCTCGGTTCTTCCCGATTGAATATGCATAACAGTTATGTCTGGCATCCCAGTATTTCTTACGCATCTCTTCCAGAAATGCCAGGGCTTCCTCCTCATTCTTAACCGGGCGCACCGTTGCTATGAAGCGGGATTTCTTCTCGACGATCTCCCCGGTACCGCCCTCCAGTACTGTTTTGTATTGTTCCATTCTCATCCTCCCTGCCTGTACAACACAGGCTGCGACCATCCTGTGCCAGATGATTGCAGCCTGCTGCTGTTTCATACTTTATTATTCTTCGGCATCTCCACCTGAAGAATCTCCACCATCATCGCCTCCGGTGTTATCTCCATTATCACCACCGTTATCTCCGCCGTCGTCTCCGCCGGTATTGTCTCCGGTATTATCGGTGTTATCTCCCGTGTTGTCTCCGGTATTGTCTCCAGTGTTATCGCCTGTATTATCCCCGGTATTATCTCCGGTATTATCTCCGGTATTATCGTCCGTATTATCTGTCTGTGTACCATCAGAATTATATATTCCCTCTTCTGTGGTGTGTTCCGTCATATCAGAATTATCATAATCAGAATATCCATAGAAATGCTGGTCGCACTCATCCGTTGGAACATCACCGATATCAAAGTACTCCGTTATAATCGGGCAGCCGGCTCGCGGAAGAAGCCCTGTCTCTGCGCAGACACTGAGTTTCTCTACACTTGCAGGCATATCGAAATCTTTGTCCGGAAGTCCCTCATGAATACGGGTCATGACTTTCTTCCAGAGATTCTTGTGGAAGTTTCTCGCATCCTCTGGAAGTTTCTCGTTATTGTCAAATCCAGACCATACTGCACAGGTATAATATGGTGTATATCCTACAAACCACAGGTCATTGTATGCATCTGTAGTACCAGTCTTACCTGCGACTGTCATATTATCAAGCTGGCACGCTGTACCTGTACCCTGTGTCACAACATCCTCCATTGCACTTGTAAGAAGCCATGCTGTACTTTCTTTGATAACAGAACGTCCGGCAGATGTTTTCTCGATCAGGACATTGCCATTATGATCCAGGATCTTGGTGTAATAAAGTGGTTCAATATAATTTCCACTGTTTGCGATTGCCGCGTAAGCTGCACACAGTTCTATGTTTGTGACACCATTTGTCAGACCACCGAGTGCCAGTGGGAGGTTTGCATCTGTCCATACTGTTCCATCAGCATCACGATCTGCTTCTGTGCCATGTGCCAGTGTTGTAAATCCAAAATTGTCCAGATACTGAAGTCCCAGTTCCGGTGTAACTTCCTCCAGGCATTTGACAGCAACAACGTTGATAGAATTCTGGATTGCCTTGCGGATCGTGGTTGTTCCATTATAACTTCTCGATGCATTGTTAACTGGTGAACCATCCGGATAATTATATGGTTCATCTTCAAAAGTAGTTGCCAGTGTCATGCCTTTCTCATTGAGAGCAGGTGCATACGTAGACAGGATCTTGAATGTAGATCCAGGCTGTCTGGTTGTATCCGTTGCACGGTTCAGCGTCAGACTTGCAGTCTTCTCTCCACGACCGCCGATGATCGCCTTGACATATCCTGTATGCTGGTCGATTACACTCATGGACGACTGTGGCTGAGGTGCAAAGCTTACACGCTCTGCTACAACCGTGCTTCCGTCTGCGAGAATACTTTCCTTATAACGGTCAACATAACTCTGACCTTCTTCCTGAGAGTCAAAGAGCAGGTCAAATTCCGGATCTTCATTCTGGAAGTAAAGCTCGAGCATTTCCTTGCTGTAGTTTACTTCTTCACCCTGAGGATTCTTGACAGTCAGTGCATAGTCCAGTGCATACTGTACATAATCCGGATAATTGGACGGATCTGCATATTCTTCATCAAGAATCTTCTGGATTGCAGAATCCTGTGTTGTATAAATGCTCAGACCACCGCTGTAGACAAGGTTCTGTGCCTGTGTTCTGGTATATCCCTTAATATTCATCAGGTCATTGATCACCTGATCGATCAGTTCATCCTCAAAATAACTGTAAACCGTATTCTCTGTCTCAGAATTCTCGATCTGGGCAGCCTGGATGCGTGAATACACGTCATCATTGAGCACTTCGTCATACTGTGCCTGTGTAATATAGCCCTGAGCGATCATGTGATCCAAAACTTCTTTACGTCTCTTGGCATTTTCCTCTGGATGTTCGATCGGGTTGAACTGTGTCGGGTTCTGTGTGATACCCGCCAGAGTTGCACTCTCTGAAAGGTTCAGATCCCAGACATCCTTATTAAAATACTTCCTTGCTGCTGCCTGTACACCATAAGTTCCTGCTCCAAGGTTAATGGTATTCAGATAGTTCTCAAGGATCACATCCTTATTGTTGATCTTCTTCTCAACTTCTACCGCAAGATACTGTTCCTGTATTTTACGTGTAAAACGTTCAAGCCAGGTAGACTCCTTGGTCCAGTTGGTAAATACATTGTTCTTGAGAAGCTGCTGAGTGATCGTACTTGCTCCCTCAGAAAGATTTCCTGAGGTGATATTTTTTACGAAAGCACGCAGGATTCCGCGCACGTCAATTCCATTATGCTCATAAAAACGCTCATCCTCTATCGCAACTACCGCATGCTGCAGATCCACCGGAATCTGGTCGATTGAGACAGGCAGACGGTTGGAACTGGGAGCCGTTAATTTACGAAGCTGATTTCCGTCACCATCATACAAAAAAGTCGCATATCCCAATGGTGAAATATCAATATCATTCACATCGGGAGCATTGTCTATAATTCCCCTGAAAGCTCCAATCCCGACACATCCCACGACCACACATATTGTGATCAGGACCGCAAACAGGACTCTGATAAAAGAAACATGTGCTCTCTTACCCATCATTGCGGTACGGGAAATCAGAGAATTCCGCTTCCTGGAGACTGATTTTTTTCCGTAATTCATGGTTTTCCTCCTTTATAGTCCGTACCATTATATCAAATAAAAAATCGTAAATAAAGCCCCCAATTAAAAACTTCACATTTTCTTTCAAAAACCTTGGTTTTTTGGGATTTTTTTCTAAAAAAAGGAAGAAATCTTCGTAAAAAGACTTCTTCCTCTCAGGTTCAGCTCAAAATATGTAATTTCTGATTATCAGAGTACCATCTTGGCAGCACCGTAGATACCTGCATCATTTCCAAGTGTTGCAAGAACGATCGGTGTCTCCTTGCAGGACGGGAATGCATATCTCTGATAGTATTTCTCGATGCAGTCGATAAGCGGCTGACCTGCCTTGGATACACCGCCGCCGATAACGATTGCTTCCGGATCAGCAACTGTAGCAAATCCTGCGATTGCTCCGCCGAGAAGGTCTCCAACATACTCCATAACACGGACTGCTACTGCATCTCCGGCTTTGAAAGCGTCCAGAACATCCTTTGCTGTGATATTCTGAAGTTCTCTTAAGGTACTGTCGTCATCGGAAGCTGCAAGCATTCTTCCAGCCACACGCACGATTCCTGTTGCGGAAGCATACTGTTCCAGGCAGCCATGATTTCCACAGTTGCATTTTTCGGCTTCGTCACGGACTACGAGTGCATGTCCGATCTCACCGCCTGCTCCGTGGGAACCTGCTACGATCTTGCCGTCAATGATGATTCCGCCGCCGACACCAGTTCCGAGAGTGACCATGATCACATTCTGAGAACCTGCCGCTGCACCTTTCCATGCTTCACCGAGTGCTGCTACGTTTGCATCGTTTCCTGCCTGAGCCTTAAGTCCTGTGAGGTCACTTAAGATCTGAGCTACCGGTGTGAATCCCCAGTAGAGGTTTACTGCACAGGCAGCTTCTCCTTTGGAGTTGATCGGTCCTGGAATTCCGATTCCAACACCTTCGATATCATCTTTGTCAATATTCTTTTCTGCGATCTTGGCTTTGATCGTCTCAGCAACGTCCGGAAGGATGTTCTCGCCTTTATTTTCAGTTCTGGTAGGGATCTCCCATTTCTCTAACAGTGTTCCGTCTGTGTTGAACAGACCGCATTTTACAGAAGTTCCGCCTACGTCGATTCCAAAACAATATGATTTCATTTTTCTCCACCTTTTCTTATTTTTTATTCTTCTCTCTTACGTGCAATGTTTGCCTGCACACGCTTGTAGAGTTCCTCAGCCGCATTGTAACCCATCTTCTTCTGTCTGTGGTTGACTGCGGCAGATTCTACGATAACAGCCAGGTTACGTCCTGGTCTGATCGGAAGGGAATGGCACACGATCTTGTTTCCAAGGTATTCGGTGTATTCTTCATGCAGACCGAGACGGTCATATTCTTTGTCGCGGTCCCACTCTTCCAGTTTGATGACAAGGTCTACAGACTGGGTATCCTTGACACTCTCAACACCGAACAGCGTTTTGACATCGATGATACCGATGCCTCGAAGCTCGATAAAATGCCTCGTGATGTCCGGCGCAGATCCGACCAGAGTGACGTCACTTACTTTACGAAGTTCTACAACATCATCACTTACCAGACGATGCCCACGCTTGATCAGCTCCAGTGCAGCCTCACTCTTGCCGATGCCGCTCTCTCCTGTGATCAGGATCCCCTCACCATAGACATCTACCAGAACTCCGTGGATGGAAATACATGGTGCAAGCTGTACGCCCAGCCAGCGGATGATCTCTGCCATCAGGCTTGAAGTTGTTCTTTCTGTCACAAATGTAGGAACATTATATTTAATTGCCATGTCGATCATATCCTGAGACGGCTTGGTCATGGTACTGAAAATAACACACGGAATCTTACTGGAAATGAATCGCTCGTATGTCATCATGCGTTTCTCATCACTGAGCTGCATCAGATATGTGTATTCTACATAACCGATGATCTGAACACGTTCATTGGCAAAATGCTCCAGATAACCAGTAAGCTGCAGTGCAGGACGGTTAATCTCTGCGGTTATGATCTTCTTGTCTGACAGGTCAATCTCAGGAGTCAGATTTGTAAGATTCAGCTCCTGCACCATCTTTGTCATCAATACACCCTTCATATTATGTGCTCTCCTTTAATGTTTATATATTTCAAGTGCCTTTTTATTTCTCATTTGCCGGATCATCTGGCCGATGAAAAAAAATCATACACCTGTTTTGCACTTCCTGCATTCATGGACTCTGTCTGCGCCAGTTCTTCCTCAGAAGCATCCCGGATCGCCTCGATCGAGCGGAAACGGCGCATCAGAGCCTTTCTTCTGCGCTCTCCGATTCCCGGAATATCGTCCAGGATCGAGTGGACCTGTTCTTTACTTCTCAGAGAACGATGATACTCGATTGCGAAGCGGTGTGCCTCGTCCTGGATCCTGGTGATCAGGCGGAATCCCTCACTATTCGTATCAATTGGGATCTCTACATTATTATAATAAAGTCCTCTGGTACGGTGATAGTCATCCTTGACCATTCCGCAGACCGGAACATCAATGCCCAGTTTCTCAAGAACACCAAGCGCGATATTGACCTGTCCACGGCCTCCATCCATCAGAAGCAGATCCGGCATTCTCGCAAAGCTGTCGAACTCTCCATTGCTCTCGTGTGTAAAGCGCCTCGTCAGCACTTCTTCCATACTGGCATAATCGTTCGGACCCTGAACAGACTTGATCCGGAATTTGCGGTAATCGCTCCGCTTCGGCTTGCCCTTCTCATAGACTACCATGGAACCAACGGACTCAAAACCACTGATATTGGAGATATCGAACGCCTCCATACGGCTGATTCCTGTAAGTCCAAGCCATTCCTCTACCTCATGGACAGCTCCGATCGTTCTGCCTTCCTCCCTGCGGATGCGCTCACGGTCCTTCTCAAGGACCATACGGGCATTTTCCCAGGCAAGTTCTACCATTTTTTCCTTGGTACCTTTCTTAGGGATCACGATATGAACCTTCTGTTTCCGACGGGATGTGAGCCATTCCTCGATCACTTCTCTGTCTTCAATATCAGCCTGAAGCATGATCTCCCTCGGTATAAACGGTGTTCCCGCATAATACTGCTTGAGGAAGCTGGACAGAACCTGCGAACGGGTATCGCCTCTTGCAACTCTCAGATAAAAATGATCTCTGCCGATCATCCTGCCGCTTCGCATAAAGAAAACCTGGACAACGGCATCCTGTTCCCTGAGATCCAGACTCTCGTCCATCGCCACAGCAATGATGTCGCGGTCCTCTTCTCCGTAAGCAGTGATCTTCTGACGCTCTCCGATCTTGCGGATACTCTGGATCAGATCACGATATCCGGCAGCATCCTCGAATCGCATTTCTTCGGAAGCCGTCATCATCTTGTCTGTGAGTTCATCGATCGTATCCTGAAAATCGCCATTCAGAAAGCTGAGCACCTTCTGGATGTTTTCCCTGTATTGCTTCTGATCCACATGACCGGTACAGGGTCCGGTACACTGCTTCATATGGTAATACAGACATGGCCGGTCCTTACCGCAGTCGCGCGGAAGGTTCCTGCTGCAGGAGCGAACCTGGTACAGTTTGCGTACCAGCTCGATCACATCCTTGACCGCGCCGCCACTGGTATAAGGACCAAAATATCTGTTTTTGTCCTTCTTCATCTGCCTGGCAAACAGAACTCTGGGATATGCCTCCTGCACCGTGACCTTGATAAACGGATAGCTCTTGTCATCCTTGAGCATCGTATTATATTTCGGACGGTGCTCTTTGATAAGGTTGCTCTCCAGAACGAGTGCTTCCAGTTCAGAATCTGTAACAATATATTCGAATCTCGATATGTGGGTGACCATCTGCTCGATCTTGGCTCCCTTGTTGCGGCTGCTCTGAAAATACTGCCGTACACGGTTGCGGAGACTGATCGCCTTGCCCACATAGATGATCGCATCCCGCTCGTCGTGCATAATATACACACCCGGTCTTGCGGGAAGCTTCTTTAATTCTTCTTCAATCTGAAACATATCGCGGCTCCTTTATTAAGCCTCTGTGCTGCTACCTTCTGATGTCTCTGATTCTGTTTCCTGGGACGGAATCTCTGCCGGTGTTTCTGGTGTCTCCTGATTCTCAGGGACTTCCGCTTCTGTCTCTGCCAGAGCTTCCTTGGAAAGATTTACCTTCGCAGGAGTATCCACTTCTGTCTCTGGCTGCTTTTCCTCGTCTTTCTTGTCAAAATCCGGAAGTTCGTCAAGGTTTTCCGGAATCTCAAGTCCTCTCTCGACTGCACGGAAGATCTTCATGAATTCCTTGCCAGTGATCGTCTCTCTGCGGATCAGATACTCAGCGATCTTGTCCAGTGCTTCTCTGTGTTCGTTCAGAAGTCTCTTGGCTTCCTCATAGGAATAATGAAGGAGCTGCATTACTTCGTGGTCGATCTCTGTCGCTGTGTCATCACCACAGTTAAGGACTGCACGACCGGAAAGATACTGGTTCTCCTGTGTTGCAAGTCCCATCAGACCAAATTTCTGTGACATACCATACTGGGTGATCATTGCACGGGCAACCTTGGTCGCCTGCTCGATATCATTGGCTGCACCTGTCGTTACAGTATCAAATACGATCTCCTCAGCCGCACGTCCTCCAAGGTATCCAACCAGCATAGCCTCGAGTTCCTTCTGGGTATTGAGATATTTCTCTTCCTCCGGAACCTGCATAACGTAACCGAGTGCTCCCATGGTACGCGGAACGATCGTGATCTTCTGCACCGGTTCTGCATCCTTCTGGAGAGCATTCACAAGTGCATGTCCTACTTCGTGGTAGGAAACGATACGTCTCTCCTGCACGCTTAAGATACGGTCTTTCTTCTCTTTGCCGACAAGGACAACCTCTACGGATTCCTGAAGATCCTTCTGTGAGACAGCCCTTCGGCCGTTCTTGACAGCAAGGATCGCAGCTTCGTTGATCATGTTGGCAAGGTCAGATCCGACTGCCCCGGAAGTAGCCAGTGCGATTGCATCCAGATCCACAGTTTCATCCAGCATGACATTCTTGGCATGGACCTTGAGGATCTCTACACGGCCCTTGAGATCCGGACGATCTACGATGATACGTCGGTCAAAACGTCCTGGCCTTAAAAGTGCCGGGTCAAGTACTTCCGGACGGTTGGTTGCCGCCAGGATCAGAAGGCCCTTGGAAGTATCAAAACCATCCATCTCTGCAAGGAGCTGGTTCAGTGTCTGCTCACGCTCGTCATTGCCGCCGCCATATCTGGAATCACGGCTCTTACCGATTGCATCGATCTCATCAATAAACACGATACACGGTGCATTCTTCTTGGCTTCCTCAAACAGATCTCTGACTCTGGAAGCTCCGACACCGACAAACATCTCGACAAATTCGGAACCGGAAAGTGAAAGAACGGTACCTTTGCCTCTCCTGCAACGGCTTTCGCAAGAAGGGTCTTACCTGTTCCCGGAGGTCCTACGAGAAGGGCTCCTTTCGGAAGTTTCGCACCGATCTGCGTGTATTTTCCCGGATTGTGCAGGAAATCAACAACCTCCTGAAGAGATTCCTTGGCTTCCTCCTGTCCTGCTACATCCTTAAAAAGAACACCTGTTTCCTTCTGAATGTAGGCTTTGGCACGGCTCTTGCCGACTCCCATGATGCCGCCGCCACTACCTTTGTTCATTCGCCGCATAAGATACATCAGCATAAAGAACAGCACTACCGTCGGAAGCAGCAGACTGATCATGGTAGATACAAACTCTCCCATCACATCAGGTTGTTCATATTTGAAAATAATTCCTTTGCCTTCCAGACGTTGCGTCAGTGCACTGGTATCCTCCATCTGGTTGACCTTATAGCTTTCTTTCTGATAAGATTTCTGAAGTTTTGGAACGACAGTCAGCACTCCGGACTGGAGTGTCACTTCTTTGATCTGATCTTTATCTACCATTTCGATAAATTTATCATATGTGATCTCACTGGATTTATCGCTCATCATATCTGTCACAAAACTCAGACAAACTAAACTGATCAGGAGACAGATCAAAAATCCAAGAATGGTCTGACGATTCTTGTTCGGTCCCTGATTTCCTGGGTTATTTCGGTTCGGACGCTTATCATCCGGACGCTTATCCATATGATCGTTCATTCTTTTCCTCCTCTTGTTATCTTCTATATTATAAAGAGATTTCCATTATAAATCAACTGAAAAACTGTGAATGTTTGTAGTAGTGGGATATTGCCTGTGAACAATAACTGTAGTATACTATCCACGTGATAGCTAGACCCAACTAATTACTATAGCTAACTGTGATGGAAAGGAAATCGACAAATGAAAATTGGATTTGATAATGAAAAGTATCTAACTATGCAGTCCGAACACATCCGCGACCGTATCAGCAAATTTGACAACAAGCTCTATCTGGAATTCGGCGGAAAGCTTTTTGATGATTACCATGCATCCCGTGTTCTTCCAGGATTTGAGCCGGACAGCAAGCTCCGCATGCTCATGCAACTCCGCGACCAGGCTGAGATTGTCATTGTCATCAGCGCCTCTGATATTGATAAGAACAAAATGCGCGGTGACCTCGGAATCACTTACGATGAGGATGTACTTCGTCTGATCGATGCTTTTACAGAGCGCGGTCTCTATGTAGGAAGTGTATGCATCACACGCTACGCCGGACAGGAAAGTGCTATTCTCTTTAAGAACCGCCTTGCAAAACTCGGCATCAAAGTTTACTTCCATTATAGTATTCCAGGATACCCGAGCAATATCCCGCTGATCGTGAGCGATGAAGGATATGGCAAAAATGAATATATCGAAACAACCAGACCTCTCGTAGTCATCACCGCACCAGGACCAGGAAGTGGAAAAATGGCAACCTGTCTTTCCCAGGTATACCATGAATACAAACGCGGCGTTGCTGCCGGCTATGCCAAATTCGAGACTTTCCCGATCTGGAACATTCCGCTCAAGCATCCGGTCAATCTGGCATACGAGGCTGCTACTGCAGACCTTAATGATGTCAACATGATCGACCCGTTCCATCTGGAAGCTTACGGTGAGACAACCGTCAACTACAACCGTGACGTAGAGATCTTCCCTGTTCTCCAGGCAATGTTTGAAAAGATCATGGGAGAATGCCCTTACAAATCCCCTACAGATATGGGTGTCAATATGGCCGGAAACTGCATCGTTGATGACGAAGTATGCTGTGAAGCTTCCCGCCAGGAGATCATCCGCCGTTACTATAAGAGCTGCGATGCCCTTCTCACAGGCGACGGTACTGAGGAAGAAGTACGCAAGATCGAACTTCTTCTGAAACAGGCTCACGCATCCCTCGATGACCGCAAAGTTGTTCCTGCCAGCCTTGCCAAAGAACAGGAGACCGGTGCACCGGCTGCTGCCCTTGAACTTCCTGACGAACGCATTATTTATGGAAAGACTTCCGACCTTCTCGGTGCTTCCTCTGCACTTCTTCTGAATGCACTCAAGGAACTCGCAGGCATCGACCATGAGCATCATGTGATCTCACCGGAGGCGATCCATCCGATCCAGGAACTCAAGACCAAATATCTCGGAAGCAAGAACCCGAGACTTCATACAGATGAAACCCTGATCGCACTTTCTGTCAGTGCCGCTGATAACCCGGAAGCACGTAAGGCTCTGGAACAGCTCCACACACTCAAGGGATGCCAGGCACATACTTCTGTCATGCTGTCATCCGTGGATATCTGGGAATTCCGCAAACTCGGCATTGAGCTGACCTGTGAACCGAAATTCGAAAAAGAAAAGAAATATCACTAAATCTCTTCAAAACAAAACACCCCGGCAGAACGCTGTGAATACGTTCTGCCGGGGTGTTTCTTATTGTATATGGTATTTATAAAAATCAGTCTTCGTAACCGTTCGGGTTCTTCTGCTGGAAGTTCCAGGAATCTGCACACATATCTTTGATATCGTACTCTGCTTCCCATCCAAGTTCCTTCTTAGCCTTGGTTGCATCGGAATAGCATGTTGCAACATCACCGGCACGACGAGGTTTGATAGAGTATGGGATCTTAACGCCTGTTGCAGCTTCAAAGTTCTTAACAATGTCAAGAACACTGTATCCTTTACCTGTACCAAGGTTGTAGATGCTGAGTCCGGAATTGTCTTCCAGTTTCTGGACAGCCTTTACATGTCCTTTGGCAAGGTCAACTACGTGGATGTAATCTCTGACACCAGTTCCGTCCGGTGTGTCATAGTCATTTCCGAATACGCCGAGTTCTTTGAGCTTGCCTACTGCAACCTGTGTGATGTAAGGCATCAGGTTGTTCGGGATACCATTCGGGTTCTCACCGATAAGACCGCTCTTGTGAGCACCGATCGGGTTGAAGTAACGAAGAAGTACTACATTCCATTCCGGATCTGCTTTCTGGATATCTGTAAGGATCTGCTCCAGCATGGATTTGGTCCATCCATAAGGGTTGGTGCACTGTCCTTTCGGGCATTCCTCTGTGATCGGGATGATTGCCGGATCGCCGTATACAGTTGCGGAAGAGGAGAAAATAATATTTTTGACATTATGTTTTCTCATTACATCAACCAGTGTAAGTGTACCTGCAATGTTATTCTCATAATATTCCCATGGTTTAACAACAGATTCTCCAACTGCTTTGAGACCTGCGAAATGGATACAGGAATCGATATCCTCTTTCTCCAAAACTTCGTTCAGTCCTTCTCTGTCAAGAATATCTACTTTATAAAATTTAACCGGTTTTCCTGTGATCTTTTCTACACGTTCCAGACTCTTCTCGCTGGAGTTGCTTAAGTTGTCCAGTACTACTACATCATATCCTGCATTCTGAAGTTCTACTACAGTATGGCTTCCGATAAATCCGGCTCCGCCTGTTACTAAAATTGCCATGATTTACTCCTCCTGACATTTGCTTTTGTTTTACTACGGTGTCATTGTAGCACTGTTTTATTTTTTTCACAATATTTTCCCAAAACCTCCCGCATATTTTACTAAAACTCCCGCATATTTTACCTATTACCTGATGCAGTTATGAAACTTCTGTTTTGGTGATTCTGATTTTGAATCTTTGTGCAACTTGTCAACATTTTCCATTTATGCAATATACATGTTTTTTTTAGTATTTTCAGTTTTTTTTTGTCTATTTTTATTGACACTTAGTCTTATAAACGGTATAATCAGCCTAATACATTCGTGATTATCACGAACCAAACTGACGGTTCTGTCAGTTTCACCAAACAAAAGGGAGGACTTTCATATGAAACGTAAAATCGCATTAGCTATGGTACTGGCAATGACAGCAACAATGGCTCAGCCTGTTCTCGCAGCAGACGACAAGACAACTCTGGATGTCATCATCAGCCAGTATGGTACCCAGACCCAGGCGTGGTGGTCCCAGTTCGAAAAGGATTTCGAAGCTGAAAAACTCAGATATTGATCTGAACATCGAAATTGTTTCCTGGAACGATCTTTATACCAAAGTAAATACACTGGTTGCAAACAACAACGCACCTGATATTCTGAATATCGACGTTCTTGCAGATTATGTGGCTGACGATCTGCTGATGCCTGCAACAGAATATGCTTCTGAAGATCTTCAGTCCAAATTCTTCCCGTCATTCTGGGAAGCAAGCACAATTGATGATACTGTATACGCATTACCGATCCTGGCATCCTGCCGTGCACTCTTCTATAACAAGGACATCCTTGAAGAAGCAGGTGCTACCGTTCCTACCACATGGGCAGAAGTTCAGGACGCAGCAAAGAAGATCAAAGATAAATTCGGCGATGACGTTTATCCATGGGGTATTGATATGACAACTGACGAAGGTCAGGCTGCATTCTCTTATTATACATGGAACAACGGCGGCGGATTCGTTGATGAAAATGGTGACTGGGCCCTCAACAGCGACAAGAACGTAGAAGCTCTGAACTTCGCACTCGGTCTTGTAAACGATGGATACACCAACTCCGATCCGGCTAACGAAACACGTTATGACCTTCAGGATATGTTTGGTGCAGGCAAAGTTGCCATGATGATCGGACCGAACAACATTCCTACCTATCTCTCCGATGGTGGATATGACATTAACTACGATGTAACAACAATCCCTGCAAATGAGGGCTGCGAATCCGTAGCAATGGGCGTTTGCGATCGTCTTGAAGTATTCAAGGATGACTCCGCTGAGGATCAGGAAGCTCGTACAGCTGCCATCACCAAGTTCTTTGACTTCTTCTATGATGACACTCGTTACGCTGATTACATGGTATACGAAGGATTCCTTCCAACCACTCAGACAGCAGCAGATCTTCTTGCAAAAGAGGACGACACCTATTCATCCTGGATCGATATCCTGCAGAGCTGCAACTTCTACCCGGCAACCAAGACAGAATGGGCAGATGTAAAGCAGGGCGTTATCGAAGTAGAGCAGAACGCACTCCTTGGCGACGACGTTCAGACACTGCTTGATGATCTTCAGGCTGATATCGCAGGCTGATTCCTGATTTAGAGATACGACTTAACCGGGAGCCGGACATTAGTGACCGGCTCCCGATTCTTTTTGACAATTGATTTGGTGGTGTAAATATGAAAAAAAAGAAACCTCTGGCTGCTGTGGAGCCATATCTGTGGCTGCTTCCCAGCATCCTTCTTATGACAATCTTCATACTCTTTCCTATCTTTGAAGTTTTCCGTACTTCAATGAGCGAAGTGAGTAAAGCTGGTCTGATAAAGGGATTCTGTGGATTTGACAATTTTGCCAAAGTCCTCAGGGGATCTACTTTTAAACTGGTTCTCAAAAATACCCTTGTATGGACCATTGCTGTTGTAGTACTTTCTACTGTATTTGGTTTTATCCTTGCACTTGTACTAAATAACAAATTCCGTTTCCGTAAAGCAGTCCGTGCTATTGTTGTATTCCCATGGGCAACTTCCCTGATCATCCAGGCAGGCGTATGGAAATTCATCATTGACAAGGATTACGGTGCACTGAACACCCTTTTACTGAAACTTGGACTGATCTCTAGTCCGGTCAACTGGACTCCTACCCCGGAAGCATATTTTGCATGGGAAATTTTGTAGGTACTTTTTGTTACTGTACCATTTGTTACTTTCTGTGTACTTTCCGGTCTGCAGAGTATCGACAACTCTTATTATGAAGCGGCTACCGTTGACGGTGCCAACTACTGGCAGAAGCTGTTCAAGATCACACTTCCGCTGGTAAAATCTTCTCTGACGGTAAGTACTGTGTTGAATATCATTTATGTATTCAACTCCTTCCCTATCATATGGACAATTACCAAGGGCGACCCGGCAAGCCGTACCGATACCCTTGTTACCTATCTCTATAAACTTGCTTTCTACAAAGGCAAATCCGGTGAAGCAGCTGCAGTATCCGTGATCGGATTCCTGATCCTGTGTGCATGCGCTTCTGTTTATATGGTACTTTCACTTAGAAAGGAGGAGGAAGACTAATGAAACATTCACGCGACACAAAAAGCACACTCCTTCGGGTTCTTCTTTATGTTTTTGTCATTCTGGTCGTATTGATTACGCTGTATCCATACTTTGTTATGTTTACGACTGCCGCCAAGAGCCGTGCAGAAATCTACGCAACCAAGGGAACACTTCTCCCGGTCCACTGGCTCTGGCAGAACTTCAAGGATATCTGGACACTGGCTCCACTTTCCAGATATTTCATCAACTCCCTGGTCGTTGCAGGTGGCTCCACTCTGATCGCGATCGTATGTGGTATTCCTGCAGCTTATGCACTTGCACGAATGAAGTTTAAGGGCAAAAAGATCTTCCTGGGTATCGTTATCATCTCCCAGATGTTTGCTCCTGTAGTCCTTCTGGTAGGTATCTACAAGATCATGTCAACCTTCGGTATGACAGACAGTCTCGTTGGTCTTGTATTTATCAATGCAGCATTCAACCAGGCATTCGCGATCTGGCTGCTGCGCGGTACTTTTATTTCTATCTCACCTGAAATGGAACAGGCTGCAACAGTTGACGGCTGTGGCAAGGTTTCTGCCCTGATCCGCATCCTTCTTCCAGTCGCTGCACCTGGTATCGTAACTGCGCTGATCTTCGTATTTATCAACGCATGGAATGAATATACAGTCGCACTGACTCTGATCTCAACAGATGTCTTCAAACCTCTGACGGTCGGTATTACGATCTTCAACGGTTACAACATGGTAGAATGGCAGTATCTGTTTGCATCCTCACTGTTTGCAACAGTACCGGTCATCATCCTGTTTATACTGATCGAGAAACATCTTGTCGGTGGTCTTACCTCCGGTGGTGTAAAGGGCTGATATATACAACAAAAAGCTTCGGAACCTGTTCAAAGTTCCGAAGCTTTTTTATTGTAAAAATCATTTATATTTTCTGATGATCTCATTCATCTGCGGCAGTTTTTCCTGCATGTCTTTTACAAGAGTAAGCTGGGTCCTGCATCTGTCAAGGTTATGTCCCTCTCTGTGGATATGGAAGTAATGATCTCCCTCCAGATGGTCTGTCAGGAAACGGATTCCATTCTCAAATGTCATAAGGATCGCTCCCATCGGAAGCATCTCGATCTCAAGGTCTGTCAGCGCACCGCCACATCCCTCGATAAATCCCTTCGCATAAACATCAAAGAGATGAAGGTCACAGGACACCTTGGAAAGGTCTCTCTCGTCCTCCAGAGCTGTGCTTGCTCCGAAGCGGATAGAATCACCGAAATCATTCGCTGTCAGTCCCGGCATGACTGTATCCAGATCGATCACACAGATTGCTTTGCCTGTCGCGTCATCGATCATGATGTTGTTCAGCTTGGTGTCATTATGTGTTACACGAAGCGGAAGTCTTCCGTCAAGCTGCATATCATACAGTGCATGTGTCAGTTCTTCTCTCTCCAGGATAAAATCAATTTCTTTCTGGACAGAGGCTGCTCTTCCACAGACATCCTCTGCAACAGCTTTCTTGAATTTCTTAAGGCGGTCCGGTGTGTTATGGAAATCCTTGATCGTCTCATGAAGTGTCTCTGCCGGATAATCTGCCAGAAGCTGCTGAAAATGTCCGAATGCTACTGCGCTCTGATAGAAATCATTGTCGTCCTTTACTGCATCGTAGCAGGTCGCTCCCTCAATAAAGAGATAGACTCTCCAGTACTCTCCATCAGAATCCACAAAATACGGAAGACCTGTCTGGCTTTTTACCAGTGTCAGTGTCTCTCGTTCCGGATCGCCGCCATTCTCGATGATCTTTTTGCGGAGCCAGGAAGTAACACCGCTGATATTTTCTATCAGTTCCACTGGTTTCTTAAAAATATTTCTGCTCATTCTCTGCAGGATATATCGTTTCGTTCCCTGTGATGTCTCGTAAGTCAGTCGATAAGTATCATTAATATGACCGCTTCCATATCTGATGCACTCTTTGAGTTCACCATGCAATTTGAAGCCGTCAATCGCTTCACGTACTGTATTGCCGATCTCCACTTATGCTTCCTCCCATAAATTCTGCGGATACAGCCCCTGATCTTTCAGGTTCTGAACTGCAGCCATTACCATTGGTTTATCTTCTTTGTAAGTAACTCCGTACCATTTATCCTCGGACTTGAGAACTTTGACAGTTGCTTTGTGCTCCTGAAGAAGTTCGTCAACAACAAATGGAAGGAAATATTCTCCCTTCATCGGATTATTCTTGATCGCATCATCCAGAAATGGTTTAAAACGTTCTTTAAGTTCCTTCAAAATGCTGTTTGAGAATCCCCACATATTCATGGAAACGATGCTGCCCTCCGGAAGCATGGTCCATGTCTTGCCGTCATCCTCTGTGTATGCTGTACCGCCGTCATGTTTCTCGATATGGGTACGCTCATTGATCTTGATCAGATGACCTTCCTCATCTGTCACACAGACACCTCTGGCAACATGACCATTCTCTGTAAGGGTATTCTCAAGGCGGTATCCTACCATCATGTAACGGTAAACATCTCCTTCTTCCTGCTCAGAAGTCAGGAAATCATATGCCATCTTGAATGCATGTACACCATAGTAATCATCTGCATTGATAACAGCAAAAGGTCCATCGATCTCATCGATACAGCTTAAGACTGCATGGCCGGTTCCCCACGGTTTCACTCTTCCTTCCGGGACTGCATAACCTTCCGGAAGATTGGTCAGTTCCTGGAAAACATACGCTACTTCGATCTGTTTGCTCAGACGATCCCCGATTGCCTCACGGAATGCCTGTTCATTTTCTCTCTTTATAATAAATACGACTTTCTCAAAGCCAGCTCTTACTGCATCATAAATGGAAAAGTCCATGATAATATGACCTTCTTTGTCAATCGGATCGATCTGTTTCAGACCTCCATAGCGGCTTCCCATTCCTGCCGCCATTACTACTAAAACTGGTTTCTTCATCATTTTCGCCCTCCTGTATTCTTAATCAAAAATAACTGTACACCACAAATTCCAATATGACAACAAATAATTTTCAATTTCTGCAGCCATTATTTAATATGGGCGTTTTTTTAGAAATAGTATTTGCACAATTACATCATATTTTTGCATAATATCAATTATGGTTTGACTATTTCGCACAAATTCATTAGTATAAGAACCAAGAACAATATTATAAATCAACAAATGCAAGTGGATGAAGGAGGTCTTCCCGTGGCTTATCAGAGTGTCTCATTGGACCAGGAACTTTTCATAAAAAGCATTTACACGATCCATTACTACGAATATCAGAATGATTTTCATTTTGACGGCGAACGCCACGACTTCTGGGAATTTCAATGCGTGGACACCGGTGCTGCCGAGGTTGTTACAGACAATGGATGCCACACCCTCTCCCGTGGTCAGGTCATCTTTCACCGCCCAAATGAATTTCACACACTGAAAGCTACAGGAAAAACCGCTCCAAGCATCATCGTGATCTCATTTTCCTGTGATTCGCCGTGCATGGAATTTTTTGAAAATAAGATACTCACTTTTTCAGAAACAGAGCGGAGCATCCTCGGACGCATCATTGCAGAGGCGCGGAACTGTTTTGAAACACCTCTGGACGATCCTTATCTGGAGCAGATGATCAAGAAACCTGAGATTTCCTTCGGTTCCCAGCAGCTTCTGACACTTTACCTTGAGGAGCTTCTGATCCACGTGATCCGGCGTTATACGATCGCACATTATTCCGCTTCTGCCGGGATCTACGATCCTTGCCAGACAACTTCTGATACCTGCCGCAAGATCATCCACTACCTGGAACAGCATGTCCGGGAAACACTGACGATCCTGGATATCTCAAGGAACAATATGATCGGGCGCTCACAGCTGCAGAAACTTTTTCGCGAAGAATATCAGTGTGGTGTGATCGAATTTTTCTCACGGATGAAGATCGACTTTGCCAAACAGCTCATCCGGGAAAACGAAATGAATTTCACGCAGATTTCCGATTTCCTGAGTTATTCTTCGATCCATTATTTTTCCAGACAGTTCAAGAAACTGTCCGGAATGACACCGACAGAATACGCAACTTCTATCAAGGCATTATCTGAACGCCCACAGCGTCAGAACTGATATAACGGGGTAAAACTATATAAAATACAATCGTCCATAACCGGACAGGGAGGAACTACTACCATGCAGATCTGCAAAGTAAAAAATTATCAGGAACTCAGCCGCAAGGCTGCCAATCTCATCGCCGCCCAGATCACTCTGAAACCAGACAGTGTTCTTGGTCTGGCCACCGGCTCTTCACCGATCGGCACTTATGACCGCCTTGTAGAAATGTACCAGGACGGCGATCTGGATTTTTCACAGATCACCACTGTAAATCTTGATGAATATAAGGGACTTCCAGGTTCCCATGAACAGAGCTATCGTTATTTCATGAATACGCATCTTTTTCACCGCGTAAACATTTCTTATGCCAATACTTATGTTCCGGACGGTACGGAAACCGACAGCGAGAAGTGCTGCCAGGCCTACACCAAACTGATCCACCGCGTCGGACCGGCTGACATCCAGCTTCTGGGGCTTGGTCACGACGGACACATCGGCTTCAACGAGCCATCCAACCATTTCGAAGATGAGACGCACTGTGTGAATCTGACTGAAACAACGATCCAGGCAAATAAGCGCTTCTTTGCCAGCGAAGAAGATGTTCCTCGTCAGGCATACACCATGGGGATTGGAACCATCATGCGCTGCCGTAAGCTGATCGTTCTTGTCAGCGGTAAGGATAAGGCAGCGATTCTGAAACAGGTGATCCAGGGACCTGTCACACCAGAAGTTCCGGGATCTATCCTTCAGTTCCATCCGGACTGCACGATCATCGCTGATGAAGCAGCCCTTTCCGAGATGGATCTTTGATTTCGCCTTCAAATTTATTTCTTTTACAACGCACAAAAATGGAGCCAGTCTGTCAAAAGACCAGCTCCATTTTTGTGCCCTGTCCCGGTTCGCTGTCCAAGACGATCTCTGCGTTATGAAGGATCGCACCGTGCTTTACGATTGAAAGTCCAAGCCCTGTTCCACCGGTTTCACGGGAATGACTCTTGTCCACCCTGTAGAATCGTTCAAAGATCCTCTTCTGCTCTTCTTTCGGGATACCGATACCATTATCCTCCACACGGTAATATGGATGGCTTCCTCTCTGCCCTACAAAGATCTTTACGATCCCATCTTTATTCGTATAGCGTACTGCATTGTCCGCAATATTGTACAGCATCTCATAGAGGACCTGACGCACACCCTCGACGGAAACTGACGCTCCCTCAAGCTGTAACTGAATATTCTTCTTTGATGCTGCACTGTCCAGATGAAGGACGATATCCTCTGACAGCTCATACAGATCCACCGGCTCAAATGGCATATCGCTATCCTTCTCATCCAGCCTCGACAACTGGATGATATCTGTCACCAATGTACTTAAACGGCTTGCCTCGTGGTAGATCCTTCCGGAAAACTCCTGTATCTTGTCTCCCGGAACCATCCCGTTCATCATCAGCTCCGCATAACCGGAGATCGACATCAACGGTGTCTTAAGCTCGTGAGAAACATTCGCAGAAAATTCCCTGCGGACAGCCTCTGCCTCCTTGAGCTCTTCCATCTGTTTCGCGATCTGGTGGTTCTGCTCATCTACACGCTCCAGAAGAGGTCGCAGTTCCTCATAGCGGACTTCTCCAAGCGGATGTTCCAGATCCAGTGTATTGATCGGCTCGATTAGGTCCTGTGTCTGTTTCCGGACAAGGATAAATGCCAGCACCAGAATCAGAAGCAAAAGCGCACCAAAAAGTGTCGAACTGGAGACCATTGTCGAAAAGACACTGTCTGTCGTTCTTCCCACACGGAGGATATCTCCATTGGAAAGTTTCACCGCACAGTAAAAATTCTGCTTTGAAAGTGTCTCTGAATAACGCAGAGTCTCCGCATAGCCTTCTTTTTCTGCCTGAATAAATTCCGGACGGTTGCTGTGATTGGCAAGCTCCGTCGGATCTTCCAGTGAATCAAACAAAACATTTCCTTCACTGTCCAGAAGTGTGATACGGGCAGCGGAAGCTTTGCCAAGATCCTTGTCCAGATAGGATTCGCCCATCTTTTCTACGCTGTCCTGGATGTATTTTGTACTGTCCCGGACGCTCTGCTTCAGATCTTCATTATACTTGCTGTACATGACCAGACTCGCTGCAAGGAACGTCATAAGCACTGACAGGACTACGAGCAGACAGGTATGGTTTAATATCTTTTTTCTCATTTTTATGCTCCGATCCGGTAGCCTACGCCTCGAACCGTCTCGACCAGATTTCCGGCTTCCCCAAGCTTCTGTCTCAGGGTACGGACATGTACATCGACTGTCCTTGTCTCGCCGTCAAAATCATATCCCCATACATGGCAGAGGATCTGATTTCTCGTCATGACCAGTCCCTTGTTTTCCATCAGATACTGAAGAAGTTCAAATTCCTTACGTGTCAGTTCGATCTTTTCGCCCTTCCAGCAGACTTTGTGCTTTCCGACAGACAGTGTCAGATCCTGACATTTCAGTTCTTTGTCGTCCTCCTGTCTGGAACAGCGGCGCAGGACCGCCTTTACTCTGGCGACAAATTCCATCATTCCAAAAGGTTTTGTGATATAATCATCGGCTCCTGCTTCCAACCCGCGGACCTTGTCAAATTCGGCTTCTTTTGCCGTGACCATGATCACCGGGATATTTTTGGTCTCCTGTGAAGCTTTGAGCCGTTCGAGAATGCTGTATCCGTCTTCCCCCGGAAGCATGATGTCCAGAAGGATAAGATCCGGGAGTTCTTCTTTAAGAAGTGCCCGGAGTTCTTTCCCATTCGACACACCCTTTGCTGAAAATCCTGTCGTTTCCAGGGTATAGATCAAAAGCTCTCTGATATTTCTTTCATCTTCTACACAATAGATCATTCTGTTGTAACTGTTATTTCCCTTTCTGTCCGGAATCTGCCGTTACTGTGTGTATCTTTTACGGAAGTACATACTCTCTCTGCAGTTCTTCCAGACGATTGTAATAGCCTTCATCTGGTTCGTTTTTGAGGCTCTCCAGATGACTGTGTGTATCATAAAGATTCTCTCTTACCTGTGTTACGCAGACGCTGATGTTGGAACAATGGTCTGCGATACGTTCCAGACTGGTGATCAGGTCTGTGAGGATAAATCCCATCTCGATCGTACATTCTCCAGAACGCAGACGGTTGACATGGCGACGTTTCATCTCCCTGCTCAGCTCATCCACCATTTCTTCCAGAGGCTCTACATCACGGGTGAGGTTCATATCCTGCTTGTCGAATACGTCATATGCAGTATCTACGATCCTGCCGACTACACTGACCAGAACCTGAAGTTCCGTTCTGGCCTCCGGCGAGAAACTGAGATTCTTTTCGTGAAGCTCTCTTGCGGATTCCATAATATTTACCGCATGATCTGAGATACGCTCGAAATCACCGATGCAGTGAAGCATGATGGAAACGCTGTGGCTGTCCTTCTCGGAGAGGTCTTTGTTATTCAGCTTCACCAGATAAGTTCCCAGTTCATCCTCATAACGGTCTACTTTTGTCTCGATCTTCTGGACACGCTCTGCCTGCTCTTCCTCATAGTTACGGAGCAGTCCAAGCGAAATATCCAGAGCCTTGCGGGAATCACGCTCCATATGTCTTGCTGCATTTCTTCCCTGCTCTACGGCAAAAGCCGGTTTTTCCAAAAATCTGGATTCCAGGATCATGAACTCCTGATCTTCCTTGCTGACTTCATCGGACTTGTCGTCACGGATCGTGAGACAGGCAAGTTTCACAAGAAGGTTAGAGAATGGAAGCCATGCAACCGTCGCTGTGATATTGAAGACACTGTGTGTGATCGCAATCGTTGCCGGTGTTGCCATCTGCGTCATAAATGGGAAATGTACCGCTGTATTGATAAGGTAAAACAGTGACATGAACACAACGGTTCCGATCAGGTTGAAGTACAGGTGGATCATCGCTGCTCTCTTTGCATTCTTGTTTGCACCGATCGCAGACAGAAGTGCTGTCACACAGGTACCGATGTTCTGTCCCATGATGATCGGGAATGCAGAGCTGAATGGAACTGCACCTGTCATACAGAGTGCCTGAAGGATACCGACAGATGCGGAGGAAGACTGAATGATCGCAGTCAGGATCGTACCTGCAAGGATTCCTGCTACCGGATTGGAGAATTTAAGGAGAAGACCTGTGAATTCCGGTACATCTGCCAGAGGTTTTACTGCGCCGCTCATAGATTCCATACCAAACATCAGTACTGCGAATCCCAGAAGGATGGTTCCGATATCTTTCTTACGGGAGCTTTTGGTAAAAAGTCAGAAGGCTGATTCCGACCAGTGCCAGGACCGGTGAAAAAAAGAACTCGGTTTCAGAAGGCTGATAAAAAAGTTGCTGCTCTCAATTCCAGTAAAGGCTCAGAAGCCAGGAAGTGATGGTAGTTCCGATATTCGCACCCATGATGAATGCCGACTGCCTGTGTCAGTTTCATGATTCCTGAATTTACAAATCCGACTACCATAACGGTCGTTGCGGATGAGGACTGGATGACTGCTGTCACGCACATTCCGAGAAGT
>ENA-OQDT01000381-OQDT01000381.1-human-gut-metagenome-genome-assembly--contig:-NODE-381-length-29261-cov-3.838402_pt1 | contig 29261 bp, 32 predicted proteins | sample MGYA00242786_ERZ504617 | MGnify/ENA primary metagenome ERZ504617 (study PRJEB26092, sample SAMD00036337) | human gut metagenome | host: Homo sapiens | study: EMG produced TPA metagenomics assembly of...
CATGCAAGCACACGTCCTCTGCGTTTGTTCAGGTCTCCCATGATATCTCCTGTGTAATCATCAGGAACTGTAACTTTCAGGGATGCGATTGGTTCAAGAAGTACCGGAGATGCCTCCATGAATCCTTTCTTGAATGCCTGGATCGTAGCTGTCTTAAATGCCATCTCTGAAGAGTCTACCGGATGATAGGATCCGTCGTATAAAGTAGCTTTCACACCAACTACCGGATATCCGGCAAGAGGTCCTTTCACTACAGATTCCTGCAGACCTTTCTCTACTGCCGGGAAATAGTTCTTCGGAACTGCTCCTCCAACAACACATTCTTCGAATACAAATGGAGTTTCGAGATCTCCTGATGGTTCGAATTTCATCTTAACATGTCCGTACTGTCCATGTCCGCCGCTCTGTTTCTTATACTTGGAATCAACGTCAGAATTCTTACGGATTGTCTCACGAAATGCAACTTTTGGTGTCTCCAGTGTGATCTCTACTTTATATCTTGCCGCCAGTTTACTTGCTACGATCTCAAGGTGCTGCTCACCCATTCCATAAAGAAGAGACTGTCTGTTCTCACTGTCATTCACAGCTTTCAATGTAACATCTTCTGCTGTCATTCTTGCAAGAGCCTGTGATACCTTATCTTCATCGCCTTTATTCTTTACGCGATACTTCATATATGTATATGGTACAGAATAATCTGTCTTTGCGTAAGATACCGGTGTTCCCTTTACGGAAAGAGTATCTCCTGTTCTTGTATTTGTCAGTTTACCGATTGCTCCGATATCGCCTGCAAAAAGCTCTGTCACTTCGCTCGGCTTGCTTCCACACATGGTATAAAGTTTACCTGGTTTCTCTTCTGCGTCTGTGTCTGCATTATAAAGTACATCATCTCCTTTAAGTACTCCGGAGCATACCTTTACAAAAGAGTATTTTCCAATAAATGGATCCACCATTGTCTTAAATACATACGCTGATTTTGCTTTTGCGAAATCATAATTCGCTTCAAAGATCTCGTTTGTTCTGCGGTTGATTCCTGCACAGGTTCTCTTATCCGGACTCGGGAAGAAACGAACAATATCTGAAAGCAGGTTGGCTACTCCCTGTGCCTGGACATTGGATCCCATCGCAACCGGTACGATATCTCCATCCATTACTTCTGTTCTCATGGCTGCACGGATCTCTTCTACAGAGAATTCCTCACCATTAAAATAGCGCTCCATAAACTCTTCACTTGTCTCTGCTACAGCTTCCATAAGAGAATCTCTCAAAATCTCAAGGTTCGGCATACAGTAATCCGGAATCTCGCACTCTTCTCTCTGTCCAATGCCTGTATATCTTCTTCCGGCATTCTTAATAATATTAATGTATCCTACAAGTTTCTCGTTCTCACGGATCGGCTGGAAATGTGGTGCGATTTTCTTTCCATATCTCTCTGTCAGATCTGCTACTACCTGACGGAAACTTGCATCATCCACATCCATCTCTGTCACATAGATCATTCTCGGCAGATTATATTTGTCACAAAGCTCCCATGCTTTTTCCGTTCCAACCTGTACTCCTGCCTTACCAGATACTACGATAACCGCTGCATCTGCTGCACTGACTGCCTCTTCTACTTCTCCGACAAAATCAAAATATCCCGGTGTGTCAAGAATATTGATCTTCGCTTTCTCCCACTCGATCGGTACCAGACTTGTGCTGATTGAAAATCCTCGTTTCTGCTCCTCTTTATCAAAATCGCTCACCGTATTGGATTCGGAAATCTTTCCCATACGATTCGTTGCACCTGATACGTAGAGCATCGCCTCTGCAAGACTTGTCTTTCCACTTCCACCATGACCAAGTAATACCACATTTCTGATTTCGTCTGTTCTGTAAACCTTCATACTGCTGCCTCCTTGTTATGTAGCTATTATGTACATCATTTTCTGTCGTTGATATACATGCCATGGGTATATTGTACTAAATATTCAGATTAATTACAACTATTTTTTACATTTTATACAATTTTAACTTTTATCCACAAAATTATCTGGTCAAAGATTAGAACCAGAGGCATTTGTGAATAATAATTTACTTTTACAGAGCAAAGTGTTAAAATACGAATATATGTTTCTTACTGATTTAAGATTTCTGAACAGTAAGATATGTTTTGCACAACAACAGAAAGGATTTTACAACTATGAATGCTAAAAAAATTGGATTTATCGGACTTGGACTTATCGGCGGCTCTATTGCGAAGGCAATCCGCCAGTATTATCCGGATTACGACATCATCGCATTCGATAAAAATAAAGAATCCCTTGCACTGGCAATTCAGGAAGGCACGATTCATACTTCCTGTTCATCCATTGATGACAATTTCAGGGGATGTAACTACATTTTCCTCTGTGCACCGGTCACTTACAATGCAGCCTATCTTTCCCAGCTGAAAGATCTCCTGGATGAAAACTGTATTCTCACAGATGTCGGAAGCGTGAAGACTTCCATCCACGAAGAGGTAATCCGTCTGGGAATGGAAGCGAATTTCATTGGCGGACATCCGATGGCTGGTTCTGAGAAGAGCGGATTTATGAATTCCAAAGCTCATTTGATTGAAAATGCATACTATATCCTGACTCCTTCTGCTAAAGTAGCGGAAGAAAAAGTGGATGCTTACAAAGACTTTGTTTCATCATTAAAAGCTCTTCCTGTTATTTTGGATTACCACGAGCATGATCATATTACCGGAACGATCAGCCACCTGCCGCATATTATTGCATCCACACTTGTGAATTTTGTACATGATACGGATTCGAAGGAAGGGATGATGAAATCGTTGGCCGCAGGGGGATTTAAAGATATTACGAGAATTGCTTCTTCCTCCCCGGTCATGTGGCAGCAGATCTGTCTGAAAAACAGTGAGAACATCTCCCAGATCTTAGGTGAATATATTGAAGCTCTTTCACATGCAAAAGGCTCTTGTGGATGAAGGAAATGAACCTGCCCTGTACGCTCTGTTTGAGAATTCCAAAGATTACAGGAACTCCATGCCGAACGGATCTGCAGGACCGATCAAAAAGCAGTTTGCACTTTATTGTGATATCATCGATGAAACAGGTGGAATTGCTACGATTGCCACAATTCTTGCAAGTAATAACATCAGTATCAAGAATATCGGAATCATCCACAACCGTGAATTCGAGGAAGGAGTTCTTCGTATTGAATTTTATGATGAAGATTCTGCAAACAGAGCTTCTGTACTTTTGCAGAAATACCGCTATGTCATCTATGAAGTCTGATAGCAGAAATGAGGAATAAGATTATGGAATTATGTAATATTACAGGATTAAAAGGAAAAGTTACAATACCGGGAGACAAATCCATCTCCCACCGCTGCATTATGTTCGGCTCGATTGCAAACGGAACAACGCAGATCCACAACTTTCTCTCTGGTGCCGACTGTCTCGCGACTATCCGTTGTTTCAGAGAGCTTGGTATTGAGATTGAAGTTGAGAGCGATTATTCTTCCGTTATCGTACACGGAAAGGGATTGCATGGACTGAGTGCTCCGGAGAAGATCCTTGATGTGGAAAACAGCGGAACAACAACGAGACTGATTTCCGGTATTCTCGCCGGACAGCCGTTTGACTCTAAATTGTCCGGAGATGAATCACTGAACTCCCGCCCAATGAAAAGAATCATTGAACCATTGACACAGATGGGCGCACATATTTCCAGTATTCTCCGCAATGGATGTGCCCCGCTTTATATTACCCCTGCGCAGCTTCATGGAATCCATTATGATTCGCCGGTTGCCAGTGCGCAGGTAAAATCTTGTCTGCTGCTCGCCGGTCTTTACGCAGATGGAGAGACCTCTGTCACAGAACCGAGTCTTTCCAGAAACCATACAGAATTAATGCTGAAAGAATTCGGTGCAAATATCCGCTCTACTTTTGAGATTGGTTCTTCCAAAGCAACCGCTATCATCCGTCCTTGTGAAGAACTTTACGGACAGAAAATCACAGTTCCGGGAGACATCTCTTCCGCTGCTTATTTCATTGCTGCCGGACTGATCGTCCCTGATTCTGAAATTCTTGTAGAAAATGTAGGAATCAACCCGACACGTGCAGGAATCTTGAGAGTATGTGAAGATATGGGTGGTGATATCACCCTCCTTAACGAACGTACAGAAGGTGGGGAAAGAATTGCAGATGTTCTTGTCCGCACAAGTAGACTGCATGGAACTACAATCGAAGGGGACATCATCCCAACTTTGATCGATGAGATTCCGGTTATTGCGGTCATGGCAGCTGTAGCAGAAGGAACAACCGTAATCAAAGATGCTGCTGAACTGAAAGTCAAGGAAACAGATCGTATTGAGACTGTAACAGATAATCTGAAAGCAATGGGCTGTGATGTAACACCTACTGAAGACGGAATGATCATCAATGGCGGAAGACCTCTTCATGGTGCTTCTATTCATACTTTGTTAGACCACAGAATTGCAATGGCATTCAGTATTGCTGCACTTGTTGCAGAAGGTACTACAAAGATTCTTGACAGTAAATGCGTAGATGTGTCTTACCCAACATTTTATGACACCTTTGAGCAACTGCTCTAAAAGAGTTGCTCAGACATTTTTCAACCACAAAGAGCTGAACAGAAGTTTTCAATATACTTCTGTCCAGCTCTTGATTTTTTCTATTTTATTTTGATATCTTTCTGACGTCATTCAATCCCATTTACAGGAATGCATATTTCAAAACAAACAGAATTGCTAAAATATACATCAGAAGACTTAGTTTCTTCTCTTTTGCTTTTCCTGTTAACAGATTCAGAACCACATATGTGATGATTCCCATTGAGATTCCTTCTGAAATACTATAGAAGAATGGCATTGCAATGATACATACATAGCAAGGAATTGCTTCTGACAAATCATTGAAATCAATGTTTGTAATATTCGTCAGCATGTAAAGTCCTACAATGATCAGTGCCGGTGCTGTAGCAAATGCCGGAATTGCAAGGAAAATTGGTGACAGGAACAATGCAAGACCAAACAAGATTGCTGTTGTCACTGCTGTAAGACCTGTTCTTCCTCCCTCAGATACTCCTGAAGCACTCTCTACGAATGTTGTAGTTGTTGATGTTCCAAGAACAGCTCCCGCTGTTGTTGCAAGTGCATCTGCAAGAAGCGCTCCTTTGATCTTTGGAAGTTTTCCTTCTTCGTCAAGCATTCCTGCCTTTGAAGAAACTCCTACAAGTGTTCCGATCGTATCAAACAGATCGACAAATAAGAACGCACAAAGGATTACAACAAAGTCCAAAGTAAAGATTCCCTTAAACTGAAGTTTACAGAAAATCGGTGTAATACTTGGAATAGATAATCCGTGACTGAAATCCGGAAGCAGGCTGAAGCATCCAACTTCTGCATTCGGAACATAAATTCCTGCGAACTGACAAACAATACCGATTGCCCATGTGATCAAAATACCCCAAAGAATATTTCCTTTCACATTCTTGATTACAAGAATTCCAGTGATCAAAATTCCAACAAGCGCAAGAATAACTGTGATTCCGATATCGTTCATTGTTGCACTCACACCATTCAGCTGATTATATCCATCTAAAGAGAACAATTCAACTAATGTAGCACCACCCATAACGATATGTGCATTCTGGAGACCTACAAATGCGATAAATAATCCGATTCCTACACTAACTGCAGATTTCAGATTCTTCGGAATTGCATTAAAGATTGCCTCACGTACATTTGTTACAGACAGAAGGATAAAGATAATACCTTCTGCAAATACTGCAGTCAATGCATATTCCCAACTGTATCCCATACCGATAACAACTGTATAGGCAAAGTATGCATTCAGTCCCATTCCCGGTGCCAGTGCAAATGGATAATTCGCAAGTGCAGCCATGAGAAGTGTTCCTATAAATGCAGCTAATGCTGTTGCAGTAAATACTGCACCTGAATCCATTCCTGCCGCCGACAGGATACTCGGATTCACCGCCAGGATATACGCCATAGTCATGAATGTCGTAATTCCGGCAAGAATTTCAGTTTTTACATCTGTTTTGTTTTCAGAAAGCTTAAATATTTTTTCTAACATTTCGCCCTCTCCTTTCCCTCTAGGTCCTTTTTATAACCTCGGTTATTGTAACATATTTCTTCACACTTTACATCCAAAAGGCTTATCACCTTTTATGATAACTGGTAATAAGCCTTTTTAATAATTCGATTAATTCTCATTTTCATTCAATTCAGCAAGCATCTCACAAACTCTTTTTCCATTGATCGGATGACGCTTATACGGAGCAATCTCTCCCAACGGCTCCAGCACAAATTTTCTCTTGTGCATCTCTACATGCGGAATACACAGATCTACTTCTTCAAGAACGAGATCGTCATAAAATATAATATCAAGGTCAAGCGTTCTCGGTCCCCAATGAATGATTCGCTCTCTTCCTGCTTCTTTCTCGATTCTGTTCAATTCAGCTAAAAGCTCATATGGATAAAGCAACGTGCGAAGTTTCAGGCAGCCGTTCAGGAAATCAGGCTGATCTGTCACTCCATATGGTGGTGTCACAAGGTATTCAGATACGATCTCAACTTGACTCGTCGGAAGTTTATTCAATGCTTTCACCGCATAATCCAGATATGACTTGCTATCTCCAATGTTCGATCCTAATGCAATATAAGCTGTGTGCCATTCACGTTCAATCTTTACACTAACTGTTTTTAGCGGCAGTCGAACAGGAGCCCATGGTTTCTTAATCTCCAGAGATACTCTTTCTATTCTGTCCCACTCAAGAAGCAACGCTTCAGCCAGTTCTTCCGCTGCACGTTCTAATAACTGATAGGTGTTTTTCTGTAAAAATTCAGTAATAAATGCACTGACTTCTCCGTAGTGGATGGACGCTGTCAGATCATCTGTTTTTCCCGCCATCCTGGTATCTGTAAAAAGCACTGCTGAGACAACAAACTTCTGTCCTAACGTATTTTCCTCCGGAAACACACCATGATTTGCAAACACTTCCAAATCTTCAATTCTGATTTCATCGAACTTCTTCTGCATCTGTCCCCTATACCTCATGTTCTCTCATTAATGCTCTTGTCATACGGATTGCTCTCTTATTCTTCTCCACATCATGAACACGGACAAATGCACAACCCTTCTGCACTCCGTAAACTGTTGTAACCATTGTTCCCTCTTCACGTTCTTCTACCGGAAGATCCAGTGTCAGACCGATCACTGATTTTCTTGAAGTTCCAAGAAGTACCGGATATCCAAGTTCTTTCATTATTTCAAGTTTATCAATAATTTCGAGATTCATCTCGTATGTCTTGCCAAATCCAACGCCTGGATCAAGAATGATCCTATCATCTGCAATCCCCGCGTCCTTCGCAATCTTCACACATTCTTTCATGTCATCCATAAAGTCTGCAAGGAAATTCTGATAATCTGTATTCTCACGATTATGCATCAGACAACACGCTACTCCTGTTTTTGCTATCAATCCTGCCATCTTAGAATCGTATTTTAATCCCCAGATATCATTCACAAGATCCGCACCTGCTTCAATTGCCGCTGCTGCAACTGCACTTTTATAAGTATCAATCGATACCGGAATATCAAATTCTTCTTTGAGTTTTCGGATTACTGGAACAACACGCGCAATTTCTTCCTCTTCTGTAATCTGTACATGTCCCGGACGAGTTGATTCTCCACCGACATCAATGATGTCCACACCTTCCTGAATCATCTGCTTCGCATGTTCGATCGCAAGATCCAGTCCGTCGTATCTTCCTCCGTCAGAAAAGGAATCCGGTGTTACATTCAGAATTCCCATGATATAGGTATTTTTCTTCAGGTCAAATTCTTTTCCGCCAATTCTCATATCTCTATCTCCATATTCTTCTCTTCTTCCGTCCAGTTACACTGTTTCTGTGCCGGGCAGGAATGGCACATACGCGAGCGTTTGTCACTATCATAAAACAATTCCTCAATTGGTTCCATTCCCTCATGTTTTCTGCGATGACCACGGATAGCCCGAAGAATCTGCTGCTGTTCCTCTTCTGTAAACTGTGCATCTTCAGGTAATGTTGTTAAAATCTCTTTTGCAATCTTTTCCCCTGCTACTTCATGTGGAATTGTCCATTTATATTGAAATGATTTTCCAATGTCATGAAGTACTGCTGCTGTATAGATCACATCTTTCTCAAACCCAAGGTTCTCTTCCAGATTTTTAATATATGCGATCCTTGCTACATCCAGAAAATGTGGCATCTGATGACAGCAAAAGATACGCTCCTTCTCTAACCGCTTGATTCTTCCATAATAATCCTGATAGATCCAGTGATGGACCACTTCATTTAACCGATACATATTTTCCTGTTTCAAGTCTGTTCACTTCTTTTCCTTTACGTATTCTTTATCTTCCAAGCATACGGAAGAATCTTTCTTCTAATGTCGGGTCTGTCTCAAACACACCTCTCCGTGCCAATGTAACTGTCTGACTTCCCGGTTTCTTGATTCCGCGCATTGTCATACACATATGCTCTGCTTCCACCATAACGAGAGCTCCCTTCGGCTGCATATACTCCATCAATGCGTCTGCAATCTGTCCTGTCAACTGCTCCTGGAGCTGAAGTCTTCTTGCAAATACTTCTACCGTACGCGCCAGCTTACTCAGTCCTACCACCTTACCATCCGGAATATAGGCAATATGGGCTTTTCCATAAAAAGGCAGTAAATGATGCTCACAGGTTGAATAGAATGTAATATCTTTCTCTATCACCATCTCACTGCTTTCTACCGTAAATGTCTTCATAAGATGAACTCCCGCATCTTCTTCCATTCCACCATATATCTCTTCATACATTCTGGCGATCCTGTCAGGTGTATCTATAAGACCTTCGCGGTTCACATCTTCACCGATTCCTTCCAACAAAAGACGGACTGCCTGTTCTACTTTTTCATGATCTATCATTTTATATTTCTCTCCTATATCTCACTGCCGGTTATTCAACACGATCCGCTGAACCTCTCCAAGATAAGACAGGGATCCGCATGCAAGAATCACAGTTTTCTGCGCAATATCCTTGCCTTGGGTCATTGCCTCTTTACTTGCATCCTCAACAGCTGTTTCGATGGTCTGTTCAGCTTTCACTTTCTGACAATGTTTCTTCACTACTTCTGCCAGCTTTTCTGCCGGAAGCGTCCTCTCCTTATTTGGAAGACTAACAGTATATATACTTTCTGCCAACGGGCAAAGAATAGATGTGATTTTCTCATATTCTTTATCTTTAAAGACTCCCATGATAAAGATTTTCTTATAATCCGAAAAATAACGTTCTACCGTCACTTTCAGCTTTAATGCTGCGTCTTCATTATGCGCTCCGTCTACGAAAAATAACGGGGACTCTGACAGGCAGGTAAACCGTCCTGTCCATCTCGTCTTTGAAAGCCCCTCTCGCACCTGCGCTTCTGTAATTCGATACCCCAGTCTGTTCAGACAGCGGATAACTTCGAGCGCTGTTGCAAGATTCTCTCTCTGGCACTGGCCTGCAAGCGGACTATGCATCCTTTCATATTCTTTATAAGAAAATGTAATTCCGTGGTAGGAATCTTCAAAAATCATCATCTGTTCAGGCTGTGCTTCTGTGAAAGGACAGCCTTTTTCTTCTGCAGTTTTTTTCAGAATCTCCCGGACATTTTCTTTCTGCTTTGCAGATACTACTGCACATCCCGGCTTAATGATTCCAGCCTTGTTCTGCGCAATCTCTTCCAACGAATCTCCGATCACACCAAGATGATCCACACTGATCGTTGCAAATGCTGCACACACCGGTGCTCCGATGATGTTCGTCGCATCCAGAATTCCTCCAAGACCGGACTCCAGTACGACCAGATCACATTTTTTCTTCTTAAAATACAGAAAAGCTATTGCCGTTTCTGCTTCAAAGACTGTCGGAGATTCCTCTCCGGCCGCCTCCATCCGGGCAATAGCTTCTTTTACATTCTCTGTCAATTCTGCAAATTCATCTTCCGGAATCCATGTTCCGTCAATCTGAATCCGCTCCAGATAAGAGATTACTGTCGGTGAGACATAGCGCCCGGTTCTGTATCCTGCCTCACTTAATATTGTTGAAGTGTATGCAAGCACAGATCCCTTGCCATTCGTTCCTGCAATGTGTATAAACTTTAAGTCATCCTGTGGATTCCCAAGCTCACGCAACAGACCTCGAATCGTATCTAAGCCAAGTACACTTCCGTATTTCGACATCTCGTCCAAATATACCCTTGCTTCTTTATAGGTCACGTTTTGTTCCCTCTCTATTCTTTTTTCTAATCAAACAGTCTTATAATACCACTATTCTATCTTTCTAACAAGTTCTAACAAAGTTTTTTTGCATCTGTTTTACATCTGATATAATAAAGCATTGCAAATACATGCGGCAATATTGCTTCCACCTTTTCTTCCCCGTGCCACGATCGACGGTGTATCTTCCAGACTTAAGATCAGTTCCTTTGACTGCACGACATTTACAAACCCTACCGGAACTGCAATGATTAATTCCGGATTAATCTTTCCTTCTTTGATCAACTCATAAAGCCGTACCAAGGCTGTCGGTGCATTTCCAACTGCAAAGATAGCCTCTCTTCCCAGTGCAGCTGCCTTATCCATACTTGCCACCGCTCTTGTTGTGCCATTCTTTTTCGCCATCTCTGCCACATCTTCATCCGACATAAAACAAAGCACTTCACTGCCATACTCTGCCAGACGTTTCTTATTAATTCCTGCTTTTCCCATCTGTGTATCTGTGATAATCGGCACACCTCTGCGGATAGCATCCTTTGCTTTCTCCACAACACCTTCTGTAAAAACAAGACTGTCCGCATACTCAAAATCAGCGCTTGTGTGAATACAGCGTTTCACGATCAGTTCTGTCTCCGGACAGAGAATCTTTCCCATCTCTTTTAATTCTTCTGTTATAATCTCAAAACTTCTCTTCTCTATTTCAGAAGGAAGTACCTGTTCTATCTCTGAAAGCATCACTAATTTCCTTTCACTTTATTCTCTGCGGAATCCCACACACAACACGTTCTACACAATCTGCCTGTTCTGCAAGTTCTGTCATGACACGCCCGTGAAATTCCCTGTATTCTCTTTCAAAATCATCAACGGGTACAAGACCATATCCGATTTCGTCACTAATTAGTAATTGTAGATTTTCATTCTTCTCTAGTGTCGTCAGCAACGCTTCCTTTGTTCTTCCTTCCAAAAGCCAGCGCCTTGTAAATGAATGGAATTTATTGATTGCCACACAATTTTCAATCTCATCCAGCAAACAATTGATCCCGTCTGTCAGCTCAAGTCCCGGATAAATTTTCGTTGCATACTGTGCTTTTCCCTGGAATGCACCACCTATAATTATATGAGCTCTATTTTCTTTCTGACACATCACCGACTCTCCTGATTTGTTACTCTCCACGCCAGGTTTTTCTGTTCTATTGACTAGCGTATCCGGTTTCTTTTTCTGCTGTGTAATTCCATAAATAACTTCTGTCACCTGATCTGCCATCGCTGCAATTTCACAGTTGATCCTGCCAAGAATCCTTTTGTATTCTTTCATCTCCGGCGAATCCGGAACCGATTCGGAAAAACACTTCATTTGTCACGATCACCAGATTCGAACACTGTTGATTCAATTCTCGGATCCCTTCCAGAATGGCTTGATCTGCATGACATCCTGCACCGGATTCCATATACATTTCATTTGCCACGAGATTCGACATACATTCGAGAAGCACATCTGAGCCTTGTAATGATCCCTCTTCCAAATGTAGCTTAAGTCCTGTATACCACTCTAATGTCTTAAACCCTTTTCCTTTACGAAGCATCCGATGTCTCTCAATCTTCTTTTCTGTCTCTTCCCCATAAGGATACATGGTTGCAATATAAAAGAGAGGCTTCGAATCCTGCCTGTTCCATTCACAGATCCGGCTTTCCGCATAAGCTGATTTTCCGCTTCCGCTGCCTCCTGTTACTAACTCAAGCATTCTCCTTCACCTCTCCCTGAATTTATCAATTCAACCTGATCATAAACAAAGTATAGCATATAACAAACTTGATGTGGGATTAAATTTCTTATAGTTCTATTACATCCAGATCATCCGGCACAAACAGATTTCCATCATAATAAACTTTGCCTTCTTCCAGATACAACTCCTGTCTGTGTTCAATATTCTTATCTTCTGTATGATACAGAATCAGATTCTCCACATTCAGGTCTGATGCCATCTCACATGCATCTTTTACTGTGGAGTGATGCTTCTCATATGGCTTGAATTCATCCGCCTGTCCGTAGAGACAGAATGCCTCATGCAAGAGCCATGTACTGTTCTCAGCATATTTCTGCTCCAGTTCATTGTACGGCTCATCTCCGCAACAGGTCAGTTTCTCATCCTCATCTAACTGCATACAAAATCCAAACTGTTTTGCCTTTGTAGAATGAATATCGAAAAATGTTACTTTCTTTCCAATAATCTCACGTTCTTCTCCATCTTCTACTACGACCATGTGAAGACGATCATCTATATATTTCATCTCCTTCGCCGAAAGAACTTCACCTGCCATCTCTTTCAGAATACGGATTACTTCTTCGTGTCCGTAAATTGTAGCTTCTCCTTCGTATTTTCCTCTATTCATATTCTGAAGAATCATACGCATCATCCAGATAATTCCAAGAAGATGGTCGATATGCTTGTGTGTCACAAAAATATCTCTCATATCCATCCAGTTAAGTCCTGCTGCTTTTAACTGATGAAGAATCGTATTTCCGCCACCACCGTCTACCATAAAATGACGGTCGTCATCACTGATCACAAAGCATGTGTTATAACACTCCGTAACGGTTGCATTTCCTGTTCCAAGTATTGTAAGCTTCACTTTTTTCTCCTTTTTGTCTGACCTGACAGTTATTTTCCAAATCTAAATTCTTCATAATCTTCCGGCAGGAATCTATGGTAAATGATATGGCGTCCTTCATCTTTAAAGCAATACCGGTAAGTATCCTCCGGATCATTTTCAAAGCAGATCATATAATCAAATTCATCGCTGTGCATCTCTTCGATCGTAATCTGATCCGAATGCTGACGGAACAGTTCAAAGATATCTTGCATCTTGCAGCCATGATGAGAGATCAACCCAATCAGGTCTTTGATGAATTCATTCTCTTTCATATTATTGTGTACATATTCTGCACCTTCCTCCGGAATATGAAAACAGAACCGCTCCCCCTTATTTGTCACTTCAACACTTCCAAGCTTCCCTTCTTCATACTCAGAAAACCGGCTCAATTTTTCCTGCATTCCTGTCTCATCCACATCTAACTGAAAGAAATGATTCAGAGAACTCAGCGGATAATACAGATGAATCTTCTCCTTACGGTAGCCCAGCTTCGCCTGTTCTTCCTTTATTACATCTATAATATTTTTCTCAAGTCTTGCAAAATCCATGATTTTATAATCCTTTTCATCTGAAATATATTTGGCTTCAAACAGTTTCTATTCTTTTTCTTCCGGTCTTTTATTATAGAAGAACATCCATGCCGCCATTGTGAGAATGATCACATATCCAAGCACACTGTACTTGTCCGGAACCTGTCCGAAAAGAAAATATCCGAGAATCGTAGAGAAAATAATCTGAGAATAATCATAGATTGATATCTCTTTCGCAGGTGCATGATAATATGCTGCGGTAATTCCAAATTGTCCTCCTGCTGCCGCAAGTCCGGCACCAAACAGTGCCAGAATCTGCGCTCCTGTCATTGGATGGAAATTAAATAACAGATACGGAAGTGTCACGATGCAGGAAAACCCTGAGAAAAACAGAACAACAGAGCTTCCTTTCTGACCTCTCTGACCAAGAATCCTTACCATTGCATACGCAATACCGGCACCGATTCCCCCACATAGACCGATCACTGACGGAAAGAGTTCCATATTTGTAAAGGTTGGCTTAATGATAAACAGGCTTCCGATAAATGCAACAAAAATTGCAATTGCCTGCGCCGGTTTTAATTTCTCTTTCAACAGAAGAAACGAAAATAAAATAACAAAAAACGGAGACATTTTGTTCAGCATAGATGCATCTGAAAGTACCAGATGATCTACTGCATAAAAATTACAAAGGATTCCCAGCGTGCCAAATGTTGCACGCAAAACCATATAACCTAAGTTTCCCTTCTTGATTTCAAATCCGTCACCACTTCGCACAATCATTATAAGTGCAACAAAGAATGCAACCAGATTTCGGAAAAAGCTTTTCTGTATGGACGGCACATCCCCCGCAAGCCTGACACAGGCACCCATTAACGCAAATGAAAATGCCGACAATATAATAAAGCAAATTCCTTTATTTCTGGAACTCATAATTTCTAACCCCTTTTCTCTTATTACAAAACTACAATTTCAAACAAATTCCATCTCCTATTAGTATAATTTTCGTCTTACAAACTGTCAATCCAAAATATTGTAACTGTTCAGAGCCAAGCAAAATTTCAAAAAAAGGTATAAAATGCTTGCATTTTTAAGACTGTTTTGAAATTTATTTGGCGGATACGCCAACCTCCAAAATGCGTAGTATTTTGGAGGTTAGCTCTGAACAGTTACAAATTATTTACAGAACAATATCATCCATCTTCTCAAATCCATTCATGGAATAAGATTCTATCATATTTCCGCTTACAAGATAGAATACGTCACCAATATACAGTCCTCTGCTGCCTTCATATCCGCTCAGCTGTCTGCTCATGACTTCTTTGAATCCTTCTGCCTCATCATACGTATACAACTGATAAGTCACTCCATCATGATAGGTAACAAACCCGAACAGATTCTTCTGAACATCTACAAATACACCTTTATAATTGTATCCTACATCTGTGCCATAGCTTTCTTCAATTGTATACTTATTTTCCTCTGTTACATTGGATGGATCTGTAACATTAAACATCGAAAGTTTCACACCTTCTGTTGTAAATCCATCTTCACTTACATCCATCCCTATGCCAAGCAGTTTTCCGTCTCCATATGGATGCAGATATTCGGAAAATCCAGGAATCTTAAGCTCTCCAAGAATCTTCGGATTCTCCGGGTCTGAAAGGTCTACCGAGAACAATGGATCCACCTGACGGTAAGTAACGAAATATCCTGTATCTCCCATAAATCTTGCGGAATAGATTGTTTCATCCTTTGCCAGATTGTGAATGGAGCCAATGATCTCCAGTTTGTCATTCAGTACATAAAGTGAATTTGTACCAGGTACCGCATCCTTAACATTTTCAGCAACGGCTTTTTCAGTCTTATCTGCCGTCTCATTTAATGGCATAATATCATCATTCGAATAAATCTCATCGATTGTTGTAACTAATCTAAGGTTTCCTTCATACTCATCAATGCTGAAAGAATCGTTCAGCATTCCTTTGATCTTCGTCTGAGCAACACCAACAAGCTTTCCATCTGTATAAGAAATCTTGCGGATCAATGTTCTGCTCACATCTGAATCTTCATAATAATTACTTGTAATATAAATATTATTTTCGCTTACATAACACACATCCGAATAACCAAAAACAGCCTTACTGTCTGTTTTTTCTGATGGATTATCTAATGAAAATGCTGTAATGATCGTATATTCATTTCCTTCTGCTTCCTGTGGCATATAAATATTTTCTGCTTCAATAGATTTTCCCTGCACTTCCGGAATATACCACAGATCTCTTGCTGTAACATTGTCTTCGTAAGGATGGAACTGACTAAGCACATAGACATATCCATCAACAATCCTGGATGTATTATATCCTCCGCTCTGTTCCATGTTACCGATCTCTTTCGGATTTGACGGGTCACTGATGTCATATACCTGGACATACGTATTGTTCTCATAATATCCATCATAAGCTTCTGAATCCTCTGAATTTCCGACTTGTCTTCCTAACGTACCGAACAGAACTAATTTATCATCCTGTACATAAATGTCTTCTACATAGCGTTCTGCATCCTGTTCGATCGAGGCCAGCTTTTCCATGGACCCATTGTCAATAGCTGTGATTGTCACAACACTCCGACACAGTGTATAAATGTTTTTTCCATCGGTTTTGACAATATCGGCTTCCCCCACGCCGTTCTCACGGAGATTCGTATCTGAATAAGCTCCGGTATCACTAACATTACTACTTTCTGCTGATGCTGCGTCTGATGAAGATGCACTTTCATACATTCCAATGGCCATACTGTTGTTGTCCCGTGCCATCTGCTTATTGTACTCTTTGATACATTTTTTAATTTCTTTATAATCTTTCGCTGTTATAAGTGTCTGGGTTGTCTCTTTCTGATCTGCTGCTGATGCGATAGTCGCTGCATCTAATGTTTTGTTGTTTCCTTTGTTGATCTGCTTGATTCCAACTGTCGCTCCAACTATCACACAGACACATGCCGCCGCTGCGATCGGAACGATACGTTTCCAGTTCTTTTTGTTCTTTTTCGTTTTTGATCCCTGCTGCTTTTCTTCCTGTCTTGCCTGAAGCATTTTCTGAATTGCCTCCGGCTCCAGTGAGTCCGGAAGGATCACATCATCTGCCATCTGTCTCAAATCTTGTTCTAAACGCTTTTCATTCTCAATCTTCTTATTGTTCTTTTCTCTATTTTCTTCCATCTTTTCCGCCTCCTTCTTCTATTTTTTTCAACTCCAGCTCTTATAGATCATCCTGCTTCCAACATCTTACGCATCTTCCCAAGTGCCCTGCTTTTCTTTGATCGAACCGTTGCTGCATTCATCTCAAGCATCTGCGCAATTTCCTCACTTCCATATCCAGCGAATACAGAATACGAAAGGATCATACGCTCTTCTTCCTCAAGCCTTGCGAATGCCTCCTTCACATCAAAATGTTGCTCATAGTCCGGTTCGTGTCCAGCCTCTGGTGTCTCTTCCTCTGACACATGATTTCCACGCTTTCCCAACATTTTTCTGCATTGATTTCCTAAAATTGTAAAGATCCAGCTTTTAAACTACTCTCATTCTTGAGCTTCGCAATATTTTCAAATGCAGATATAACGGTCTCACTTACCGCGTCTTCTGCATCTTCTGTATGCTTCATCATATATAATGCGAATTTATACATTTCCTTGCAAACGCCGGCATATAACAGGGAAAATGCTTTCGTATCTCCATTCTTGGCCTTGCGAACCAATTCCTCTTTGAATTGTATTTCCCTTGAATTTTCTTTATCCTTCATTCGTTCCCTCCTCTCGAATCATCTTTTTCATTTGAAGATTCTTATAACCATTTTTGTGAATCACCTGTATTGGTTCATGAAGTCTATGAATAGTTTCACATTATCTTTATTATAGGTTATATACACTAGAGTCTACAAATAAAAAACTGTTGCAGATGAAAACTAAGAATTTCTTAATAAAAGACAGCGAGATACAGGTCTTTTCCATATCTCGCTGTCTTTGGATGATTATTCACTCCTAAAGTGTTAACATATTTTTACTTCATCAATAAGGCTTTTCCTATTAATTCTGCACACTTTTTCAGTTCTGCTTCTGTATGGCTGGACATAAGCGCGACTCTAAGCCTTGCTGCTCCTTTAGCAACAGTTGGATAACGTATCGCTGATATAAAATATCCATTCTCATGAAGATAGTTGGAAACTGTCAGTGCATTTTCCTCATCACCAATAATAACAGGAATTATGGCAGTTTCAGATTTTACATTGATACCATATTTCCCGAGTTGTCTACAAAAATATTTTACATTGTACTGCAATTTTGTTACTCTTGAGATTTCCTTTTCAAGAACTTCGATTCCAGCCAGATTCGCAGCCATGGTTACTGGCGAAAGTGAAGTAGAAAATATGAATCCTCTTGCCACATTTCTCAGATAGTTTATCAGTCTTGTCTCTCCGGCCACATAACCACCTTCGCCACCTATCGACTTACTAAATGTTCCCATTAAAATATCTACCTGTCTTTTTTCCTGCCAGTATTCCCGGATTCCATGACCGGTTTTGCCGATCACTCCTGTGGAATGTGCTTCATCTACCATGGAAACAATTGATTCTCTTCACAGATATCAAGAAATTCCGGAAGCTTTAATATATCTCCATCCATAGAAAAAACTGCATCACTGACAACAATGCCTGTCTCACATGGATTCTCTTGTATTTTTTTTCGCAGATCATCCATATCATTATGAGCATATGTTACAATTTTGGCTTTTGAAAGACGGCATCCATCAATAATACTTGCATGATTTAATTCATCACTAAAACAGTATCTCCTTTTTTCACCATTGCGGATATTGTTGCTACATTTGCAACATATCCTGTGTTAAACACGATCGCTGCTTCTGTTTCCTTGTAGGAAGCAATCTTATTCTCCAGTGCATTATGTATCACTGTATTTCCGGTTGTAAGTCTGGAGCCACCGGAGCCAAATCCATACATAGCTGTCGATTCTACGACTGCTGATTTTATGGAAGGATGACTGGCAATATCCAGGTAGTTATTGGATGCCATTAATACATAATCTTTTCCATCTATAGTTACATGTGAACTCTGTGCTGATTCTATTGTCTTCATTGTGCGAAAAAGATGGTTTTCTTTTAAAGATACCAGTGCTTTATCAATTTTATCCCACTTCTGTGGTCTTTTCATATCTGATTTTTTGCAAATCTTTTTGGGTACATTTCTGACGATTACATGCTGATTCTGAAGAAAATCAATTGCTTTTTGTTCTTCTGCATCTGTTCCTCGAAACAGAAATATTCTTCCTCCTTTTTCGCTCCCCATTCTCTTCATCTTCGTGATTCTTCTATAACCGATTTCTTTTGAGCTCACATAACCGGTCACGTACTCGGGATCATCTGAAATACATATCTCACCAATAATACCAGGACAATTTGCCACTTTTGTCGCAAGTACAATTGCTTCTTCATAATGATTCTTCTCGTTTCCGATTCTGTCCCCTTTCATTCTCTCCTGATCCATATTGGTAGCACGAATCCCACGTTTTTTATCCGGTTCTAAACGAATGAGCCTGTCAACATCAAGAAGCATAGCTCCTCTCATGGCATAAGTTTCATCTAAGAATTGCATGACATCTTGCGGATTGTCTATTCCAGTTTCTTTTAAATATTTTTTTATCTCTTCCTGCCCTTTTTCCCATGTTTCGACCTCAATTGTCTCTACTGAAAGTGCATCAAGATAAATAATGTTCTCCTTGCAGACTTTATTTATCTTCAAGTTCAACGCATCTGCTTCACCCTTGGAATGATGCATTCCTCTCTCTATCAGCGCATTGGCAAATATATCAACATCCGGTGCCTCAACGATTTTCTCTGCTCCGGATATGTGTACATCCGTACCGTTTTCCTTTTTGCTTGCACGCATCTTAATACTGTACAATTCCTCCGCACTCATAGATTAAATTCCTTTCTGTTCAGTGAACCAGTCTTTCATGACATCAACAATCTGCCTGATCTCATTATCCTGTATGATATACGGAAACATGGCATACATAATATCGAGAAATGGTCTTGAAAATACTCCTCGTTGATATGCATACTCCTGAAATCCGATAAGACATGATGGGTCATGTACCTGGAAACAAAGACAACCACCCATATATCTGATTTCTTTGATAAGCGGATGAGTGAATCCGGAGACCAGATTTCTAACCATATCCTCTATATGCTTGATTTTTTCCATATAATTTTCACGCTCAAATATTTCTATAGATTTTAATGCTGCACTGCATGCGACCGGATTTCCCATAAATGTAGGACCATGCATAAGTGCATCTGTATCCTTATCAGAATAGAATCCATTATATATTTTATGATTTGCTACTGTCACTGCATGTCCTATATACCCGGCAGTCAATGCTTTTCCAAGCACGATAATATCCGGAAGTACAAGATCAGACACAAAACGATTTCCAGTACGTCCGAAACCAGTTGCAACTTCATCAAATATAAAAACAACATCATATTCATTGCAAAGTTCTCTTGCCCTTCTCAGGAAATCAATACTATACATTTTCATCCCGCCGGCTCCCTGAAGAAGTGGCTCTACAATAAATGCATAAAATTCATTTCCGTGTGTCCGAAATACTTTTTCCAATGCATCCATTTCCGTTGGAATGTGAATTACATCCTTCTTATCATCTTCTGATAATATAAAATGATAATCCTCATCATCTCCGGCCTTCATACACATAAATGTATCTCCATGATACGAGCTGGTAAGCGAAAGGAGTTTTTTTCTTCCGCTGCCACGATTAATATTAAATTGCAATGCCATTTTCAAGGCAACCTCTACAGCAACCGAACCCGAATCTGAAAAAAAACAGTAATCAAGATCTCCCGGGAGAAAATCTTTTAGTTTTTCTGATAATTTCAAGACTGGTTCATGAGTAAGCCCACCCAGCATGACATGACTGAATTGATCAATCTGATTCTTCATTGCTTCGTTAATTTCTTTATTTTTATAGCCATGTATCATACACCACCAGGAAGATACGGAATCTATCATTTTATTATCCTGCGTATACAAATAAACTCCTTCTGCATCTACAATTTTATATGGTGTCTTCATTTTCTTCATCTGTACATATGGATACCAGATCATAAGTTTATCTCCTAAAATTATTCTTATTTTTGCTTTCCTCATTCCGTTATATTGTTATCTGTATAATGAAATTAATTCTGCTATATCAATATTCAAGTCCACGTCTCCCATGGAAACTTTCGCCAGAGTTGGAAGCCCCGTCATATATTCGCACATGCGTATATTATCTTCATGCATGATATTATCCGCTATATAATGATTAAAAATCATTCCTTTTATATTCATATTTCTGTTTTTCATATATTCATAAGTTAGTACAACACTATTGATTGTTCCAAGTCCTGCATCTGCAACCAGAATGCAGTCAAGTTCCATCTCATCTATTATATCTGTCAACCCAATACGTGCCTCATCAAAACAGATCGGGCATAAAATACCGCCACTTCCCTCAACTGTTATATAGTCGTATTTCTCTTTTACTTTTCTATAATTATCCAAAACAACTGCCATCTCAACATGATTTCCTTCCAGACGTGAAGCCAGATGCGGAGAATAAGCATGCTCATAGACATACGGGCACATTTCCTCTACTGACTGGGAGATTCCTGATACATTCTTAACCCACAAAGCGTCACCAGGAATCAGCGTTCCATCTTCCTCTCTTTCATTTCCACTCATAGCAGCTTTAAAATAGCCTGGAGTCATCCCGTTCTCTTTTATCTTTTTTATAATCAATCCTGTAACGTATGTTTTACCAACATCCGTACCTGTACCGGTTACAAATATCCCTTTTCCCATTGCATTCTCCTTTTTTCTTGCATACTTTAGGCAAAGTATATACTTACTCGCAACTAATTGTCAACCTTTTTTATTTAATGGTTGACAATTAGTTGCTTATTGTATACAATAACTTTGCTTTTAATCTCTCTCAATGGGAAATGGCAGAAATATTTTAAACAAAAGGATGGGAAAACTATGAATACTACAGAAGAATCAAAAGAAAGAAATTTATCCCATCATTTTTTTAGCGTCAAAAATCTGACTATGGACGGCATGTGGGTTGTTCTGCTGTTCATCTCGGGCTTATTTAAAATCCCATCACCCATTCCAGGAACTGAATTTCAATTATCAGCCCCATTAGCCATAAGCATCGGAAGAATCAGAGGATTTCTACATTATCTTACCATCGGCATCATTGCCAGCATTATTGGGATGATATTAGGTCTTCAGACTATATACAATGTCATTATCGCAATGGTGTACCGTATTGTAGCCGGTCTTATCTTAACAGTATTAAAAAAGGACCCACTGGCCCTCATTATTGCTGGTCCTGCCGGAACGTTTGCAGCCAGACTGGTATTGGCAACAATCTTGGGTGTTGCCTGGCAGCCTTTAGTAGTAAGCGCAGCTCCTGGAATGATCTTTACTGCAATAACTGCCCCTGTTCTGACTTCAATTCTAAAAAGAGTCCTTAAGACAATTTCCTAAAACACCAACTCAGGAGCATCTATTTTAACAGCGAGATACAGGTCTTTCCCATATCTCGCTGTCTTTAGACGATTCTTTGCTTTAGCCTGATCCTCATAGTTCCAGCAAATCTTCATTCTTGCATCCAAGCGCCCTGCTCAATCGCAACACATCAATTGCTCTGGTCTGATTGATATCTCTCTGTCTTTGCTCAAAGAGTTGTATCTGCCGCACAGATACTCCTGACAGTTCTGCCAGTTCTCGCTGTGATAGTCCCGCCAAATCACGAATTCGTTTCAGATTTGTCTCCGGATAATGTTGGTTCCATAATTCATCCAACCGCTCCACGAAATGTGCCAAATCCATCTCGTGGTATGCTTCATACATATTTCGAATTTCCGTCATTGATACCGTCCCTGTAGATGCGTGAAAATGTTCTTCCTCGATACCACTGATAATAGGCCAATGCCCAGCCACTCCAATATTCTGGCGATTTATCCAAATACATCTCATCTGGGTACTCTTCCATTACTAACCCAGAATCCCGAATCACTTCTTTGACTAACTCACACCCTGTTTTTCCGGCTACATAAGTAGGATTTTCCAATTTCAAATTGCCGTGACACATTTGAAACCAGAAACATTTCAAAAAATTTATCAATATCCATATCATATGTGTTCACCGCAAAATCCAACATATCTCCCAATATTCGTTGGGCTGACGTAAGATAATCATCTGAATAAGCGTGTATCACCATTTTCCATCCCCTCCCTCATGATGTCCAGCATGAATAACTCATGAATATCTGCACTTTCTTTTTTACGTTTTCTATATTCTCGTCTTGCTTCACGCTCGCGCTCCGCTTTCTTGATATAATATATTTCCGCATCTACATTTTCATAATTCTGAAAATAAATCGTCTCAAAAGCTTTCGGACTTTTTAATACAATCTGCTCGCCCAATTTACCTAACCGCATCGCCTCAGATAATTTTTCCAACGAAATTACTCCCGAAACAAAATCCTGGGCAAACGAAAAGTATGAATCATCTGCACGATATCCTACAACAATATCATATGGAGTAATATCTATCAGGAAATGCTCTTTTATGTATTTTTTTGCCTCTTCTGCAATACTTCCATTCTGCCAGTACGTTCTATTATCTGCAAGAATAGCAAGCCAATTCAATATGTGGTATTTTGAATCATTCAGATTCAATACTTTTAATCCTTCCATGTCCAATTCATAAATATTCACATATCCAATTTTTTTGCTTTGCACATGCCCACTCTCTTGCTAATTCTATATTTTCTGTACAATAAAAACCTCTTCCGTAATCATTGTGTCTGACACCCTTCCCGAACTCTGGTTTTTCAATTAAGAATTCTGATCCATGATATAATATTTTTTTCATACCAGCTCCTCCTTATGTATTAAGTATATCGCTACAGCGATATACTTGCAAGAGATTTTGAGTCAGTGTACTCCTTACAGGAAACTCGCAAAAATATTTATGATATCGTTTTTCAGGAGATAATGCTTTTACATCTGTCCGGTTTATTTTGTGTGTAACGCACAAAGTGAATTGACTTTTTTGTACGCAAGAATAAAATAAAAGCGTTGATTTTGCATTTTATTGACTGTATTCTGACCGGATGCTATGATTTGTGCGTAAAGAACAAATAGCAACATAACAATAATGATGTTATTTCAAATCATTACTGTTAATAAGAAAGAGGAATACGGTATGAAGGGTTCAAAATTATTTAAGAATGTAAGGCTAAAAGGTCAAAAAGAACTTGTTTCTATATTAGTTGAAGATGGAATTTTCAAAAAAATCGCAGCAGATATACCACATGGAAAAAACTGTGGGATGTGAAGAAGTAGATTTAAATGGACAACTGGTGGTTCCACCGTATGTAGATCCGCATTTGCATCTTGATTATGTATTTACAGCAAGCCTTGGTGAGGAAAACGGATCAGGAACTCTTTTTGAAGGAATCCAGCGCTGGAGTGAATCAAAAGGAAATATGACTGTTGAACAGATGAAGGAGCGCATTTACAGTGGAATTAAAAAAGAGATGCTGTATGGTGTTCAGGCTATCCGAACACATATTGATGTGACAGATCCGACATTTACAGGTCTTAAGGCGGCACTTGAAGTAAGAGATGAAGTAAAAGATCTCCTTGATCTGCAGATTGTTGCATTTCCTCAGGAAGGAATGTACGCATACAAGGACGGTGACAAACTTGTGGAGGAAGGACTTAAGATGGGGGCTGACTGTGTTGGTGCGATACCTCATTTTGAGCTAGCTCGAGAGTTCGGTGAAAAATCGATCCACAAGACAATCGAACTGGCCGTCAAATATAATAAGCTTATTGATGTACATTGTGATGAGACAGACGATACGCAGAGCCGCTTTTTGGAGCTGTTGAATGCATTGGCACTTATGGAAGGTATAGGCACAAGAACTACAGCCAGCCACACATGTTCCTTTGGTTCAGCGGATAATAGTTATGCATTCAGAATGATGAAGCTTTTCAAAAAATCAGGCATCAATTTCATCTCATGTCCTACTGAGAATGTATATCTTGAAGGACGTCAGGATACCTATCCGAAGAGACGAGGAATCACAAGAGTAAAAGAACTTTACGACAACGGAATCAATGTATGTTTTGCACAGGATTCCATGTCTGATCCATGGTATCCGCTTGGGAATGGAGACATGATGATGATTCTCGATCATGGAATCCATCTGGCACAAATGATGTCACCTGAAGAGATTACGAATGTTCTCGATCTTGTGACAACGAACGGAGCTGTGACCATGAATATTACAGATCACTACGGAATCGAGGAAAATAAACCTGCAAACTTTATCGTGCTTGATGCAAAATCAGAATTTGAAGCAATATGTGAAAGAGCAGGAATCACTGCTTCTGTCAGACACGGTGAATTTTTGTTTAAAAAAATTCCTGCAAAGGTAACAGAAGCTATTGACCTGCTGAAATAAAAGGTGAAAAAACAATGTTTCAGTGCAAGGATCTTCTATCACTTACGACAATGTCGCAGGCAGATGTAATAGCCGGATCAGGTGGCATGGAAAAGGGCATACGCTGGTCTTATAAGGCAGAGAATATTAATTTTGAGAAATGGGTACGTGGAAACGAACTTTTAATAATAAGTGCTCCGGTAACACAGAGAAAAAATTTTGATCTGTATCAAACAATAAAAAAAGCAATTGAACTTAACATGTCGTGTGCTCTTTATTGATGGGCGAGAATTATGTGACACAGATTGATGAAAAGGTAATAGATTTAGCAGAAAATAATGATTTTCCGATTTCACCATGCCTTGGAATGTACCACTTTAGACTTTTCGAGGAACTTGGACACGCTATATCATATCTGGATGACAGAAAGATATAGAGGACAGTCTGCTTGCAGAGATTATTTTGGAAACTGTATCAATACATCCAGTATCGAGCAGAAATGCAGGCAAATGGGAAATGAATCTGGGAATGTTAGAACAGGTTTTCGTGTTACATTTATGTAAAAAAAGTTCGGAAGAGACATACAGTGACTTGAATCAAGGGATTACGAATGACAAAATAAGAAACTTTGCACAGACTCTAAAAGAATATTTTGCTGAATGTGATTATCCTGCAATCACTTCCTGCTATGGCGACAGAATCATAGGTTTTATGAAAAACTGTACAGATGATCGCAGGAAGAATTAATAAAAATTTTGAACAGTTGGTGAGTTTTTGCAAAATGACCTGAACGGAATTGAATACACTCTCAACATAGGTGAAAAATGTGAAAGCATATCCAAATTACAAAAGAGCTTTCATGAGACATCTAAAACAAACTCCGTATTGGAGCATATTAACAGGAAAAATGAAATCATCTTCTATGATGAGATGGGATTTTACCGTATGCTGATGTCGTATGAAAATACTGCGCCCATGCAGCGATTTGCGGATGAAGTGCTTGATCCTATCATACAGTATGAGAAGAAAGCTCATACACAGTTAATGGAGACGATGCGGGCCTATTTCGAGTGTGACTGCAATCTGCAGAGGACAGCTGATAAGCTGTTTTCGCATAAGAACACTGTAAAGTACAGATTACAGAGAGTAGAACAGCTTACAGGAAAGAGTTTTGCGAACAGATTCCAGAGTCAGGAGCTATACAATGCACTGATGATATATTATTTTCTTGAGTGAAGAGATCTTCCGTGGAGAGTCTCTTTCAATAAATGATACATGGAGCTTGGATAAGCAAATATCCATTTGGTATTTCGTCTTATAAATATGCCGTACGGCGAAATCGTTTGTTTTGAATAAATAAGCCGTATTGTTTTTTCAATTTCTGCTGTAGGTTTTCCGCGTTCCACATCAGAAATAAAAGTGATCGAAAGGCCTGTGAATTCAGACAAATATGCTTGTGTATAATTTAATTCTTTTCTTCTTTCTCGGATTGCTTAACCTAATGATTTTGAATCTGTAGTTTTCATAATCCTTCCCCTTGACTGCGTTCTCGCTCTATCTTCCCTCAAGAACCTCTTTCGCTGTCTTTGCATCAAACAGCCAGCGCATCCCGTCTAGTATAAACTAAATGTTTAAATATATACGTAAAAGCCCTAAGATTAGAATATGTACTGGATAAAAGAAATAGTTTAACCATTTATATTGTTTGCCTCTTTCACCGTTATAGGTTAGAGTCATGCCAAAACCTATAAATGAGTAAAGTTCTTTTATAATTGATATATATCCCAGGCCAGCACCAAGGAGAGGTTTATCATAGAATATATAAAAGAGATAGGCAACGACTATTGCGTGATAATCATAATCAAGACTTAGCTCTATAGATAGAAACCCAAAAAATGCTACAATCAGGATTGATAACGCATACCAAAGATATTTATTGCTGATTTTATCTTTAAGAATGTCAATAATCCAAATTGTAACAAGGCATAGCGCTAAGGTAAACATTATATTGTTCCAATATGGAGAGAAACAAGATTTTTGATGTAAACAAATCAAAAGGCACTTCTGATATTACACCAAAAATTAAAAGCATAATCAGATATTTCATTCTGTTGCTAGTTTTGAAGAATCCCTCTACAAGAAAAAAAACAAACAGAGGGAATGCAATTCTGCCCAAAATAGAAAATAGATTGGACAAATATAATAGAAAACCTTGTCCATTTAAATAAGGTGTTATTAAAGCGTTATTAACATGATCTATTAGCATAGATGCAAATGCCAAATACTTTAGTTGTGATCCATTGAAGATCTGGAGCTTCTTTAATTTTGTCTGGTTGAACCTTGTATCCATAATATCCCCCTCTAATAATTAAATGTTACTTTATACTATGTGCAAATCGTCACTGTCGCAAGTAGCTAAAAACTCATATATGCGCATCTCTTTTTCAATCTTCCCCTGCTCCATCAGCTTCTTATAGCTCTCTGCCATTACCAAAAATCTATTCATTTTCACGCTGTCTTTCTCGGCACTCAATGCCTTTTGCATCTAGATAAGTTCGTTCTGTATCTGGGCTATCTGCACCAACAGAGCTTTGTTATCGTCAGATAACCGTTCAGATATTCAATACTGACACGCTCTCCCGTGCGGTAGGCTCTGGCTTGCGTACCGTACTTGTCATTGATACTGCCAATCATTCTGAACCCTTGATTTATGGACTGATAATGTCTCGTTCTTTCCACATACGTTCCACCTCATTTCAGCCCCCGCTGTATAACTTCAATCTATTTGACTGATTCTAAGAGTCTTTTAAGTTTTCTCGTTGCGAGAGTATTAATAATCACAAAACCAGTTCCTATATTCTCTCCACGATGATACAATACTCTCACGCTTATTTCCCTCCTAAATTGCAGCGAAATTTTTCCAGCTACATGCTATACCTTAGTATACCAAAATAAAGCTGGTGGCTCAATTAGAAATGCTCGAAATCTTCCTATGCTGCATGCTCTACATATTTACACTCATCATAACATCTGAATTATATGCAGGTTCGACTCAATGGAAAGCTTCTAATGGAGCAATAACACTTGCTAGTTCTTCTGGAAATACTGCCCCATTCAGTAGTGGGCTTGCTGGTGTCAACCTGAAAGATTCCTACAATGAAACGGTAAAATTATCGGAAGTACCAAGTTTGCAAGACGGATCCGGTCATTTCCTTGCTATCATCAATAGAAATGGAAAGGTCCACAGCATCATTTATTCTGCTAGATGATACTTGGGATTGTATAGTTCCGATACCAAACAATACGAAGCATATAAAATCGGTGAAAAAACAGCTTATGGCACAGTAAATGATGATTTCTATTCTAATGGTTACTATAGTTCGATTTATTATAATGCTGCAATTGATGAAGGTAACTCAAATGATCTATTCGTTTCCATTGCGTGGTCTTGCGCCGGTATTCGCTTTACTCTCGAAGTTGGTGAATCTCCACACAACTGAGAGTAGATGAAGAACCCTGTGAGACGAGAACAGAAATAAGTTTTTGAGAAGAGGTCTTTCGATTTTGAATATTCCAATTGAGTTTTTCCATCAGCTGTCCTAAATTACTTCAATGTAATTTTCGCACCACCATCCCAGAAGAATCCGCCACCTACTTCCATTACAAAAACATCATAATCAGCAAAAGATACACCCCCCTACTTCTTCTGCATAATCAAGAATACTTGCTCTATAAACATGTTGTACTGTCCATGAATATCCGAAATAACATATGTAGCCATAAAACTGTCTCCCTTCTAACATCTAATTCATTGCGAATAAGACAATAATTCTGTCAACGTTCGCGGTTCATAATTCATCCAAGGTTTCATGCATCCTACATTTATTGCTTTAACTTCTGTTTTATACACATGCCGACAATCACTTTCCACCATCTTCATCAAACAGCTTTGATAGTAAGCATCCTCAATACTGTCATGTGTATGACCATATAATAAAATGAATCCTTTTCCCATCCTTTTCCAACTAAAAATTGGATAATGGCTTAAAACGAGATTATAATTTTCCCCATTAGCTGAATCATGAATTTCTTTATAATCACAAACTTCCGCGAAAAGCTGATGATATCTGTAATCGGACACATCATCATGATTCCCCTTTCAC
>ENA-OQDT01000383-OQDT01000383.1-human-gut-metagenome-genome-assembly--contig:-NODE-383-length-29175-cov-4.910080_pt1 | contig 29175 bp, 30 predicted proteins | sample MGYA00242786_ERZ504617 | MGnify/ENA primary metagenome ERZ504617 (study PRJEB26092, sample SAMD00036337) | human gut metagenome | host: Homo sapiens | study: EMG produced TPA metagenomics assembly of...
GCAGAAGGTGAAGTTTTCTTTCAAGGAGCAGCGAGAATATGAGACGATTGACGAGGAGATTGCAAAGCTGGAAGAAAAGATTGCGTCTCTTGATCGTCAGATTGCCGCAAATGCAACGAATTCAGTGAAACTGCGTGAGCTGATGGAAGAGCAGGAGAAGGTAAGAGGGCAGCTCGAAGAGAAGGAAGAGCGCTGGATGTATTTGAATGAACTGGCAGAGGAATTTGGTCTGTGATGAAAAATCTCAAAAAAGAGGGTTGACAAAGCCGGTTCTAGTTGTTAATATTAAGTAAGTAAAAAACAGAACGCACTCTGTTTTATGCAAATCATGGAAGGAGCGAACCAGTCATCTTAGTCAGTCATAATATTTTCGCTTCCTGAAGTGAGAAAGAGAGGATACATATGAGAAGTCAGGTATTTTCACTGCTCGTAGATAACAATTCAGGTGTTTTGAGCAGAATTTCAGGACTCTTCAGCCGTCGTGGATACAGCATTGACAGTATTACGGCAGGTATGACAGCAGATCCCAGATTTACAAGGATTACAATTGTTTCATCCGGTGATGAGCAGATCTTATCACAGATTGAGAAACAGCTCCGTAAGCTGGAGGATGTTGTGGATATCAAGGCTTTGAAGGCGGAAGAGTCAGTCTGCAGAGAGCTGATCATGGTGAAGCTTCGTGCGAATGCCGCACAGCGTGGTGAGATTATCTCGGTTGCGGATATTTTCAGAGCAAAGATCGTAGATGTGGAAGAAGATTGTCTGATCATTGAATTGACAGGTACACAGAATAAGCTGGAAGCTTTCTTAAATCTTCTGAAGGATTACGAGATACTTGAACTTGCAAGAACCGGAATTACAGGACTTGCAAGAGGCAGCAAGGATGTTGCATTTTTCTGATCCGGTCAGGATCGGAGAACTGCAGGGAAAGCTTGTGGAACAGATAAAGCTAGTAAAGGACAAGACCTTTCACTATATAGGATACCCCCGAAGAGATCGGGAGCATTCTACTCTATATTTTAAATTCATTTAGGAGGAATGCAAAATGGCAGCAAAAATTTATTATCAGGAAGATTGTAACCTTTCTCTTCTCGAAGGACAGAAGATCGCTATCATTGGATACGGAAGCCAGGGACATGCACATGCTCTGAACTTAAAAGAGTCAGGATGTGATGTTATCATCGGTCTGTACGAGGGAAGTCGTTCCTGGAAGAAAGCAGAAGAGCAGGGATTCAAAGTATATACAGCAGCTGAAGCTGCAAAGCAGGCTGACATCATCATGATTCTGATCAACGATGAGAAACAGGCTAAACTTTACAAAGAAGACATCGAGCCAAACCTTGAAGAAGGTAACATGCTTATGTTCGCTCACGGATTCAACATCCACTTCGGAACAATCGTACCACCAAAGAATGTTGATGTTACAATGATTGCACCTAAGGCACCGGGACATACAGTAAGAAGCGAGTATCAGGCTGGAAAAGGAACACCTTGTCTGGTAGCTGTAGAGCAGGATTACACAGGAAAAGCTCTTGACAGAGCACTTGCTTATGGTCTTGGAATCGGTGGAGCAAGAGCCGGAGTTCTTGAGACAACATTCAGAACAGAGACAGAGACAGACCTCTTCGGAGAGCAGGCTGTACTTTGTGGTGGTGTATGTGCACTTATGCAGGCTGGATTCGAGACTCTTGTTGAGGCTGGATATGATCCGAGAAATGCTTACTTTGAGTGTATCCACGAGATGAAGCTGATCGTTGATCTGATCTACCAGTCAGGTTTCGAAGGAATGAGATACTCTATCTCTAACACAGCTGAGTATGGTGATTACATCACAGGACCTAAGATCGTTACAGAAGATACAAAGAAAGCTATGAAGAAAGTTCTTTCTGATATCCAGGATGGTACATTTGCAAAAGACTTCCTGCTTGATATGTCTGAAGCAGGTGGACAGGTTCACTTCAAGGCTATGAGAAAACTTGCTGCTGAGCACCAGTCAGAGAAGGTTGGAGCTGAGATCAGAAAGCTTTACAGCTGGAGTGATGAGGACAAACTGATCAACAACTAATCAGTTGTCTGAGATTATAGAATAAGATAATAGAAGACCGGTACTTTCAGGTTAAGACTTGGAAGTGCCGGTCTTTTTGACTGAGGCGTCGTGCAGCAGCCAGGCATCTCTAAAATGCTACGCATTTTATCGATGTGGCGTATCCGCCACATAGTTCTAAGAATACAGAATCTCGCTCATGCGAGCATGGCTCGAATCTGTATCCTTAGAACTGCCTGGCATCTGAACGTATAACAAAAGGCGCATCTGCCATGACGGTAGCAGATGCGCCTGAAAATTCTATTCTCTATTTATAATTAAGCGATAGAGTCAACAGCTTTGGAAAGACGAGCGATCTTTCTGGAAACTGTTTTCTTGTGATAAACACCCTTGCTTCCAGCTTTGGAAATCTCAACGATTGCTGTGTGAAGAGCAGCCTTAGCAGCCTCTACATTCTTCTCAGCTACAGCTGTCTCTACTTTCTTTACAGCTGTTTTAACCTTAGATTTGATTGCTTTGTTTCTAGCAGCTTTTGTCTCTGTTACTAAAATTCTTTTCTTTGCAGATTTAATATTAGCCAATGTGTGCACCTCCAAAATATTCTATCATATGATTTTCAAATGTGATTCATGTGTTCAATAGACTCGGACACGGACGTTCTATCGAAACATACTCATTTATTCTAGTCCAACAAACGTGTTCTGTCAATACATATTTTACAAAAAAATGCTAAAAATAGGCTGTAATAAGACAAATTATGGTTACTGTTCACTCCCGTGTCAATCACTCCGCTGATTGACACGGAGAAAAGGGAGGCTATGATGAAAAATTACAGTGTGCGTACGGATCTTGCACTTGAGGAGAAGGAACGTTTTGCATCTGACAATGTAGAAGTGCAGGGAGTTGTTCTGGAGGAAGAGTATGACGAGGAGAATGAGATCCGGCTGACCCGTGTGGTGATCGAGACGGAGAATGGAGCGAAGATCATGGGAAAACCGACAGGCATTTATCTGACACTGGAATCTCCGGATCTGGCATTGGAGGTGGAAGAAAATAGCAGGGTATTACAGGAACGGATCTGTGATTGCATCCGGGAATTGATTTTTCATAAAATTTCCTGTAAAGATGGAAAAGAATTAAAGATTCTTTTTGTCGGGCTCGGTAACAGAGCGGTGACACCGGATGCGCTTGGCCCTTATGTTGCAGATCATCTGGAGGTAAACCGGCATATAGTAAAAGAATACGGGAAATATGCGATGCGTACGGAGCAATTGATTGTTCTTAGTGCAATTGTTCCCGGCGTGATGGGACAGACGGGGATGGAAACGGCGGAGATTGTCCGTGGAATTGTCCATGAGACGAATCCGGATCTGATCCTTGCAGTGGATGCACTTGCTGCGCGAAACAGCAGACGATTGAACCGGACGATCCAGATTGCCGATACAGGAATTCATCCGGGTTCCGGTGTTGGAAATTACAGGAATGCAATGACGGAAGAATCTCTGGGGATTCCTGTGATTGGAATCGGAGTGCCTACGGTTGTTGATGCGGCAACGATCGTCAATGATACGATGGAAAATTTCATCACTGCACTGGAGCAGTCGCAGGCATTAAGGAGTACAGGAGAGATTTTGCGCTCTTATAGTGCGGCGGAAAAATATGAGTTTGTAAAAGAATTGATTTCCCCACATTTAAATGGAATGTTTGTGACACCAAAGGATGTGGATGAAATGGTTCATCAGATCAGTCATACGATAGCAGCGTCCTTGAATCTTCTTTTTTCTGATATAAATGCAGGAGAAAGCGAATAGAATGATAGAAATGAGCGGAAGGACTCTGCAATGCGTGTGTATAAGAAAAAAACAATCCGACGTATGAAATGGTATGGGGTGATTCTGGTTCTGTCAGGTATTCCGTTAGGAATTGGGATGGGCCGGTCATTGGAAGAGGGGAGAACATTTTTATTAGAAGAAAGTCAGATTTATGCGCAGAAATTGTACCTTCCGCTTTTTTCTTATCAGAAAGAACAGGGGACAGAAAGGGAAGAGATCTTCTGGCTCCCACTTCATGTTTGGATGCCGTTGGCAGGATATCTGGAAGATCAGACAGAAAAAAGGGGAAAAGAAGAACCGGCGGAAGTATTGGAAGATGAGGAGACGATCGCATGGATTCTTCAGTGTCAGGCAAATGATGAACATGCGGTAGATGAAGAGGGAAAACTGGTCGGAGCAGAGCCGGAAACTCAGGAAAGTGCTGTAGAACAGCCGGTTCCGGGAATGGATCTTTCTATTGAGCGGCTGCGTGATTTTGAATATCTGACAAGCAATCTTTATACAATAGACAGTTCTACAATGATCGGACCGGAGCAGCTTAATGTGGATGATCTTTTAAACCGGAGTATGAAGATAGATCAAAGTACAGGAGGGCCGAAAATTTTGATCTTTCATACGCATTCACAGGAAGAATTTGCCGACTCCATACCGGGTGATCCATCTACAAGCATCGTTGGGATTGGGGAATATCTGACGCAGTTATTAAATGCGGATGGGATTGAGACACTTCATGACAGCGGAGTGTATGATATTATTAATGGGAAGCTTGACCGCAGCAGGGCATATGAGAATGCAGAAAGTGCAGTGAGGCCGATTCTAGAAGCGAATCCGACGATTGAAGTTGCAATCGATCTTCACAGAGACGGTGTAAATGAGAATACACATCTGGTAACGGAAGTGAATGGAAAACCGACTGCGAAGATTATGTATTTTAATGGATTGAGCAGGACACGGACAAATGGCGATATTGCCTATCTGTATAATCCATATATCCAGGATAATCTGGCGTTCTCCTTGCAGATGCAGATTGCATCGGAACAGTATTACCCGGGATTTGCAAGGCATATTTATCTGAAAGCTTACCGTTATAATCTTCATCTGCTGCCAAAGTCTCTGTTGATCGAAGCAGGGGCGCAGACAAATACGGTGGAAGAGATGAAGAATGCAATGGAGGTGCTGGAACGGACATTAAAGCGGGTAGTTACAGAATAAACGGTTGTCGGACAGTTACAGTCCTCTCCTGTCAGAAGAAGGTTTGACAGAACATATGAGCGAAAAAAGAGTTGAAAATCAGATGGTTAAATGATATCATATTTGTTGATTGACTGTATAGAACAGTTTGAGTTCGAGAAAGAAGGAGAAAGAGTAATGGCGGGAAATAATACATACGATGCAGGGAGTATCGCGGTATTGGAAGGTCTTGAGGCAGTACGGAAACGCCCGGGAATGTACATAGGAAGTGTTTCTACAAAAGGACTGAATCATCTGATCTATGAGATCGTGGACAATGCAGTAGATGAGCACCTGGCAGGATTCTGCAGTGAGATCCAGGTGACATTGGAAAAAGACGGATCTGCAACCGTCTCAGATAATGGTCGTGGAGTCCCGGTTGATATGCATCAGAAGGGTATATCTGCGGCTCGTCTGGTTTATACGACACTCCATGCAGGTGGTAAGTTTGATGATTCTGCATATAAGACAAGTGGTGGACTTCACGGAGTTGGTTCCTCTGTTGTAAATGCTCTTTCTACTTATATGGATGTGAAGATCAGCAGGGATGGATTTGTTCATCATGACCGGTATGAGAGAGGAATCCCGGTGATCGAACTGGAAGATGGACTCCTTCCTAAGATCGGGAAGACGAGAAAGACAGGAACAACGGTAAACTTTCTGCCGGATGATACGATCTTTGAGAAGACGAAGTTCAAAGCGGAAGAGGTTAAGAGCCGTCTGCATGAGACTGCGTATCTGAATCCGAATCTGACGATCGTGTTTGATGATAAGAGAGATGGAAGTGTTGAGCACATCGTTTATCACGAACCGGAAGGAATCATTGGATTTATCCAGGATCTGAACCGTAAGAAAGAAGTACTTCATGACCCGGTTTATTTTAAAGGGGAAGCAGACGGGATTGAAGTAGAGGTAACACTGCAGTATGTGAATGAGTTTCATGAGAATGTACTTGGATTTTGTAATAATATTTATAATGCAGAGGGCGGAACACATCTGACAGGATTTAAGACAACCTTTACAACTGTCATGAACCAGTATGCGAGAGAGATAGGAATCCTGAAAGAAAAGGATGCGAATTTTACCGGTGCAGATATCCGTAACGGAATGACAGCAATTGTATCCATTAAGCACCCAGATCCGAGATTTGAGGGGCAGACGAAGACAAAGTTGGATAACCCGGATGCGGCGAAAGCAGTCAGCAAGGTGACAGGAGAAGAGATTGTTCGTTTCTTTGATCGAAATCTGGATACACTTAAGACAGTTCTTTCCAGTGCGGAGAAAGCTGCGAAGATCCGCAAGACAGAAGAGAAGGCAAAGACCAATCTTCTGACAAAGCAGAAGTATTCTTTTGACAGTAACGGAAAGCTGGCAAACTGTGAGAGCAGAGATCCGAAGAAGTGCGAGATCTTTATCGTCGAGGGAGATTCCGCCGGTGGTTCTGCGAAGACAGCGAGAAACAGAAATTATCAGGCAATCCTTCCGATCCGTGGTAAGATCTTAAATGTTGAGAAAGCAAGTATTGATAAGGTGCTTGCCAATGCAGAGATCAAGACGATGATCAATGCATTTGGCTGCGGATTCTCTGAAGGATACGGAAATGACTTTGATATTACCAAGTTGAGATATGATAAGATCATCATCATGGCCGATGCCGATGTCGATGGTGCACATATTTCTACCTTATTACTCACCTTATTCTATCGCTTTATGCCGGAGCTTATTTTTGAAGGACATGTATATATTGCGATGCCACCACTTTATAAGGCAATGCCAAAGAGTGGAGAAGAAGAGTATCTGTATGATGATAAGGCACTGGAACGTTATAGAAAGACACATACAGGTCCGTTCACACTTCAGCGTTACAAAGGTCTTGGAGAGATGGATGCGGAGCAGCTCTGGGAGACAACACTGGATCCGGAGAGACGTATGTTGAAACGAGTAGAGATTGAGGATGCCCGAATGGCTTCGAGTGTAACGGAGATGCTGATGGGAACTGAAGTACCGCCGCGTCGTAATTTTATCTATGAAAATGCGACAGAGGCAGAACTGGATATCTAAGGAGAAGAAGAATGAGTAATGAATCACAGATCATAAGGACAGAATATTCTGATCTTATGAAGAAATCTTATATTGATTATGCGATGAGTGTTATTATCGCCAGAGCACTTCCGGATGTCCGTGATGGTCTCAAGCCGGTTCAGCGTCGTACACTTTATGATATGTACGAGCTTGGTATCCGTTATGATAAGCCTTATCGTAAGAGCGCACGTATCGTCGGAGATACGATGGGTAAATATCATCCGCATGGAGACAGTTCCATCTACGATTCTCTTGTAGTAATGGCGCAGGACTTCAAGAATGGACAGGTTCTTGTTGACGGGCACGGTAACTTTGGATCCATTGAGGGAGACGGAGCTGCTGCGATGCGTTATACAGAGGCGCGCCTTACGAAGTTCACGCAGGAAGTATGTCTGGCCGATCTGGATAAGAATGTTATTGATTTTGGTCCGAACTTTGATGAGACGGAGAAGGAACCGCTTGTGCTTCCGATGCGTGTGCCGAACCTTCTGATCAATGGTGCGGAAGGAATTGCAGTCGGTATGGCGACAAGTATCCCGACACATAATCTCTGCGAAGTGGTCGATGCGGTCAAGGCATATATGAAGAATGACAAGATCACTACAAAGCAGCTGATGAAATATATCAAAGGACCGGATTTCCCGACCGGAGGAATTGTGGTCAATAAGGATGATCTTCCGGCAATCTATGAGAGCGGACAGGGGAAGATCAAGCTGCGTGGAAAAGTGGAAGTGGAAGAATTAAAAGGCGGCAAGAAGCAGCTTGTGATCACAGAGATCCCATACACGATGATCGGAGCCGGAATCGGAAAGTTCTTAAACGATGTCTGCAATCTTGTGGAATCCAAGAAGACGACAGATATCGTTGATATTTCAAACCAGTCTTCAAAAGAAGGAATCCGTATCGTGATCGAATTGAAGCGTGGTGCGGATGTTGAGAACCTGAAGAACATGCTTTATAAGAAGACACGTCTGGAAGATACATTTGGCGTAAATATGCTGGCGGTTGCGAATGGCAGACCGGAGACTTTAAGTCTGAAACAGATCATTGAGCATCATGTGGATTTCCAGTTTGAGCTTGCGACGAGGAAATATACAACTTTGCTTGGCAAAGAGCGGGAGAAGAGTGAAGTTCAGGAAGGTCTGATCAAAGCATGTGATGTGATCGACCTGATCATTGAGATTTTACGAGGAAGTAAATCTGTAAAAGATGCGCGAGCCTGTCTGGTAAACGGTGAGACGGAAAACATTAAGTTCAAGTCTGCGATTTCCAAAAGGATGGCGGCAATGCTCCGTTTTACAGAACGTCAGGCAACGGCAATTCTGGAGATGCGTCTTTATCGTCTGATCGGTCTGGAGATTGAAGCACTTCAGAAAGAACATGAGAAGACATTAGAAAATATTGCCCGTTATGAAGATATTTTAAATAACTATGATTCCATGGCAGGCGTGATCATGGAAGAGCTTGACAGTTATAAAAAAAGAATTCGGAAGAAAGCGTCGTACCATTGTGGAGAATGCAGAAGAAGCTGTTTTTGAAGAGAAGAAGATTGAAGAGCAGCAGGTTGTCTTTCTGATGGATCGTTTTGGTTATGCAAAGACAGTGGATACCGGAGTCTATGAACGGAATAAAGAAGCAGCAGACAAAGAAAACAAATACATTGTGCATTGTATGAACATTGGAAAACTCTGTCTGTTTACAGATGAAGGCAAGATGCATCAGGTGAAGGTGCTTGACCTTCCGCATGGCAAGTTCAGAGACAAAGGGATTCCGATTGATAATGTAAGTAATTATTCAAGCAGTGAAGAACAGATTGTTATGATCTGTGAAGAAGAGCAGATGCGTTATTCAAAATTATTGTTTGCAACAGCACAGGGAATGATCAAGCGTGTGGATGGAAGTGAATTTCAGGTATCCAAGCGCACGATCGCGGCAACAAAGCTGCAGGAAGAAGACAAGCTTGTCGCAGTGAAGGTTGTGACGGAACAGCAGAATGTTGTTCTTCAGACGAAGAACGGATATTTCCTGAGATTTTTATCTGCGGATGTTCCGGAGAAGAAAAAAGCAGCTGTCGGTGTCAGAGGAATTAAGCTTCAGAAGAAGGATGAATTAGAAGAAGTTTATCTTTTTGAAGAAGGAACAGAGACGAAGATTACTTATGGAGAAAAGACAGTTTCACTGAACCGCCTGAAACTGGCGAAACGGGATGGAACAGGAACCAAAAGCCGCTAGAAGTCTTGCCGGAAGCGGAGACGGTGAAGAAAGAGAAAGTCAAGGAGATTTCTAAGGTGTTGTAAGAAAATGTGCAAAAACCCTTGATTTCCTCAAAGAAAAGTGCTAGAGTAAATATAGTTACATAAGGAATTGGCAGAAGAGTGGACGAAAGTTCACTCTTCTTTGGTGATATGGAGAATTCCTTATGAATCAGATCACAAACTATATTATAGAAGAAAAGGAGTTTGACGCAGCGTGTCCAGAAGAGAAGATTATGAACAGCAGACAGAAGCACTTCTCGAGCCTATCGTAGAGGAACTCGGGTTTGAGCTGGTAGATGTAGAATATGTGAAAGAAGGAGGTACCTGGTACCTTCGCGCGTATATTGACAAACCAGGCGGAATTGCCGTGGATGACTGTGAGGCAGTCAGCAGGAGATTCTCCGATATCCTTGATGAGAAGGATTATATTGAAGACTCCTATATCTTTGAAGTAAGTTCTCCGGGACTTGGAAGACCACTTAAGAAAGAGAAGGATTTCAAGAGAAATCTTGGAGAAGAAGTAGAGATCCGCACATACCGTGCGATCGACCGACAGAAAGAGTTCGTCGGAATTTTAAAGAGTTATGATGAGAATACAGTGACCATCACATACGAAGATGAGACAGAGCAGACATTTGACAGAAAAGAAATCGCTTTGATCCGTCAGGCTTTGGATTTTTAATTTAGGAGGAAAGAAAAATGAACACAGAATTACTCGAAGCATTGGATATTCTTGAAAAAGAGAAGAACATCAGCAAGGATGTCATGTTGGAGGCCATTGAGAATTCACTTTTAAGTGCATGTAAGAACCATTTCGGAACATCCGATAATATTAAGATCGTTATGGACCGCAACACATGTGACTACTCTGTATACGCAGAGAGAGAAGTTGTTGAAGAAGTATTTGATCCTGCAATCGAGATCAGTCTTGAGGATGCAGAGAAGATCAATCCGGCACTTCATATCGGAGATATCGCACAGGTTGAGCTTCATTCCAAGGAATTCGGACGTATTGCAACACAGAATGCAAAGAACCTGATTCTTCAGAAGATCAGAGAAGAAGAGCGCAAGGCAGTATTTGATCAGTATTTCGAGAAAGAGAAGGATATCGTAACAGGTATCGTACAGCGTTATATTGGCAAGAATATCAGTGTGAATCTTGGAAAAGCAGATGCAATCCTTACAGAGAACGAACAGGTGAAAGGAGAGCATTTCGAGCCGACAGAGCGTATTAAGCTTTATATCGTAGAAGTTAAGAACACACCAAAGGGACCAAAGATCCTTGTATCCCGTACACATCCGGAACTTGTAAAACGTCTGTTTGAATCAGAGGTTGCAGAGGTAAAGGACGGAACAGTTGAGATCAAGAGCATTGCCCGTGAGGCTGGTTCCCGTACAAAGATGGCTGTATGGTCTAACGATCCGAATGTTGATCCGGTCGGAGCTTGTGTTGGTATGAACGGTGCAAGAGTAAATGCAGTCGTAAAAGAGCTTCGTGGTGAGAAGATTGATATCATTAACTGGGATGAGAATCCGGCACTTCTGATTGAGAATGCACTCAGCCCGGCGAAGGTTATTTCTGTTATGGCTGATCCGGATGAGAAGATTGCAGGAGTTATTGTTCCTGATTATCAGCTTTCACTTGCAATCGGTAAAGAAGGCCAGAATGCAAGACTTGCAGCCCGTCTGACAGGATACAAGATCGATATCAAGAGTGAGACACAGGCAATTGAGTGTGGAGATCTTCCGGAGAACTACATGGAGCAGATGGGTATGGTCGGAGAAGAAGGCTATACAGTCGGAGAAGAGGAAGAAGAGTACGATGATGTTCCGGCAGATGCAGCTGATGAAGACGGAGCAGATGAGATTGAATTCGTTGAGACAGACGAAGAGTAAGATCTGAGGGAGTGAATTGTTTGGCAGTAAAGAAGAAAGTACCTATGCGTAAATGTGTAGGCTGCGGCGAGATGAAACCAAAGAAGGAACTGATTCGGATCCTCAGAACAGAGGAAGAAGAATTTGTCATTGACACAACCGGAAAGAAAAACGGACGTGGAGCGTATCTCTGTCCGCAGAAGGCATGTTTTGAGCAGGCTGTGAAGAACAGAGGACTGGAGCGTTCCTTTAAGCAGGCAATACCGCAGGAAGTATATGAACGGCTGGAAAAGGAGATGGATGAGATTGGCTAGAGATAAAGTACTGTCTCTGATCAGTCTGGCAACGAAAGCGGGCGCTGCGCAAGCGGTGAATTTATGACAGAAGGACAGACAAAGTCCGGAAGAGCAAGCCTTGTAGTTGTTGCAGAAGACGCTTCAGATAATACAAAGAAAAAATTCCGTGATATGTGTAAATTTTATAAAGTTCCAATGATAGTTTACGGAGATAAAGATACCTTGGGGCATGCGATGGGAAAACAATTCCGTGCATCTCTGGCGATATTAGACGAAGGATTTGCAAAAGGAATATTAAAAGAACTGAAATCCCGTACCTGATGAATGGGAGTAGAAGACAAAGGTTCCCCGTTGATTGCTTGAAGGAGGTAGATTTATATGGCAGATGAGAAGATGCAGAATGAAAATAAAAAGAGTTTAAACACCAGGGAGGATAACGTGGCAGAAGATATTAGAAGAGAAGCAGCTGGCAAAGATGCTGAGATGGCTGCAGATAAAACAACAGAAAAAGAGGGTGCTCCAAAGAAGAAAAATCTTGCATTTGTAGTTCGCCCACAGAATTCAAAGAACAGCAGCAGACTGCAGGGAAAACGTCCGGGACAGGGACGTCAGGGACAGAACCAGGGTCGTCCAAACGGTGATGGAAAACGCCCGGCAGCAGGACAGAGCCGTTCGAATGGTGAAGGAAAACCGGCTCGTACAGAGAAACCGGCAGCAAAAAGCGAAAGACCGGTTCGTGCAGCAGAGGACAGACCGGCACGTCCGGCACAGAACGGAGCACGTTCTGAGAGACCGCAGGGATCAAGAACAGAAAGAACAGGACGTCCGAGTGGTGAGGGAAGACCGGTACGCTCTGACAGACCGGGACAGAAACCATTTGGAGACAGACGTTCTAATGGCGAGAACAGAGGCGAAAACAGAGGACCACGTCAGGACAGAGACGGACGCGGACAGCGTTCTGACAGAGGAGGACGTGACGGATTCCAGGGACGCGACAACCGTGATGGAAGAGAGAACCGTGACGGAAGAGACGGACGCGGACAGGGACAGCGCTCTGACAGAAGAAATGACAATCGCAGAAACGACAGAAGTGACGCTACACCGATCGTAGAACAGCAGAAGACACAGAGAAACAAAGCGAAAGACAAAGAAAGAGATAATAAGAAGAAAGAATACAGAGATGAAGCTTTCGAAGGAAAAGGAAGAAAAGGCAAGAAGCAGAAACCGGCAGTGGAAGTGAAGAAGCCACAGGTGAAGGAAGAGAAGCAGGAAGAGCAGATCAAACAGATCGTGATTCCAGAAGTCCTTACAATTAAAGAGCTTGCTGATAAGATGAAGATCGTTCCTTCTGTTATTGTTAAGAAGCTTTTCATGCAGGGCAAGATCGTAACTGTAAATCAGGAAGTTGATTATGAGACAGCAGAAGAGATCGCGATGGAATTCGATGTTCTCTGTGAGAAAGAAGAAGTTGTAGATGTAATCGAAGAACTTCTGAAAGAGGATGAAGAAGACGAAAGCCTTATGGTAAAACGCCCACCGGTTGTATGTGTTATGGGTCACGTTGACCATGGTAAGACATCTCTTCTGGATGCAATCCGTAACAGTAATGTAACAGGTCGTGAGGCCGGTGGTATCACACAGCACATCGGTGCATCTGTTGTTGAGATTAACGGAGAAAAGATCACATTCCTCGACACACCGGGACATGAGGCATTTACTGCAATGCGTATGCGTGGAGCAAACTCTACAGATATCGCAATCCTTGTAGTTGCTGCGGATGACGGTGTTATGCCACAGACAATTGAGGCAATCAACCATGCGAAAGCAGCAGGAATTGAGATTATTGTTGCGATCAACAAGATCGATAAGCCAAGTGCGAATGTTGAACGTGTAAAACAGGAACTGACAGAATACGAACTGATCCCGGAAGACTGGGGCGGAAGCACAATCTTTGTTCCGGTATCAGCGCATACACATGAAGGAATCCAGGATCTTCTTGAGATGATCCTTCTGACAGCAGAGGTTATGGAACTGAAAGCGAACCCGAACCGTGCCGCACGTGGTCTTGTGATCGAGGCTGAGCTTGATAAAGGTAAGGGATCTGTTGCAACTGTTCTTGTACAGAAAGGTACACTCCACGTAGGAGATGCGATCGCAGCAGGAAGCGCTCATGGTCGTGTAAGAGCGATGATGGATGACAAGGGAAGACGTGTGAAAGAAGCAGGTCCGTCCCAGCCGGTTGAGATCCTTGGTCTGAATGATGTTCCGAATGCGGGAGAAGTATTCGTAGGATGTGAGTCTGATAAAGAAGCAAGAGCGTTTGCAGAGACATTTATTTCCCAAAACAAGGTAAAACTTCTGGAAGAGACGAAGTCCAAGATGTCTCTGGATGATCTGTTCAACCAGATCCAGGAAGGTAACCTCAAAGAACTTGATATTGTTGTTAAGGCTGATGTTCAGGGATCTGTAGAGGCAATCAAGCAGAGTCTTCTGAAGCTGAGTAACGATGAAGTTGTTGTTAAAATCATCCATGGCGGTGTTGGTGCGATCAATGAATCTGACGTTATCCTTGCATCTGCATCAAATGCGATCATCATTGGATTTAACGTTCGTCCGGATGCAACAGCGAAAGATATCGCTGAGCGCGAGGGTGTTGACTTAAGACTTTACAGAGTTATCTACAATGCCATCGAAGATGTAGAGGCAGCCATGAAGGGTATGCTTGATCCTGTCTTTGAGGAGAAGGTTCTCGGTCATGCGGAAGTACGTCAGACATTCAAGGCATCAGGAGTTGGAACAATTGCCGGTGCATATGTGCTTGACGGTATCTTCGAGAGAAACTGTTCTGTTCGTCTGATCCGTGACGGAATCGTTGTATTCGACGGACCGCTGGCATCTCTGAAGCGTTTCAAAGATGACGTGAAGGAAGTCAGAACAGGATATGAGTGTGGTTTCGTATTCGAGAACTACAATGACATTAAAGAAGGCGATCAGGTTGAAGCCTACAAGATGGTAGAGACAGAACGCAGTAAGAATAAAAGATGCTGACATTTGCAGAGTGTTGTAATCGTCAGACGGGTGACAGAATTGTTACTCGTGCAGGGGTCATACATTGCAGGAGTAACTTTTCTGTATAAAAAAGGAGTTATAACATGAGAAAGAACAGTATTAAGAATACAAGAGTCAATGCAGAAGTACAGCGTGAGCTGAGTAATATCCTGCGTGGCGGGATCAAAGATCCACGTGTTGCACCGCTGACATCTGTTGTTGCTGTTGAAGTAGCACCGGATCTTAAGACATGCAAGGCATATATCAGTGTTCTCGGAGACAAGAAAGCACAGGAAGATACGATCAAAGGTCTTCAGAGTGCAGAGGGATATATCCGCAGAGAACTTGCACGTACAGTGAATATGCGCAACACACCACAGATTACATTTATCGTAGACCAGTCCATTGAATATGGAGTAAATATCAGCAAGAAAATTGACGAAGTGACAAGAGATTTGAAGGATGGAGCTGAGGAATAGATGATCGTATTAAACGATGTATTAAAAGGGAAACACAGTGTAGCCATTGGCGGACACATTCGTCCGGATGGGGACTGCGTTGGTTCTACACTTGGATTATATCTTTATCTGACCACTTATTATCCGGAGATTGAGACAGATCTGTATCTGGAGGAGATTCCGGAAGCATTTCAGATGATGGGACACAGAGATGTGCCGAAGCATGAGATTGTAGAAGGCAAAGTTTATGACCTTTTCATCAGTCTGGATTGTGGGGACGAAAGACGTCTTGGTTTTTCCGAGCCGGTGTTCCAAAATGCAAAGGAAACTTTATGTGTGGATCACCACATCAGTAACGAGTCTTTTGCAGACACGAATTATATCGTGCCGGATGCAAGTTCTACTTCTGAACTTGTTTTCCGTCTGCTGGATGAGGAGAAGATTACGGAAGAAATCGCATCTTTCCTTTATATGGGGATTGTGCATGATACCGGAGTGTTCCAGTATTCCTGTACTTCACCGGAGACAATGGAAGTCGGTGCTGCACTTTTAAGAAAAGGGATCAACGGAAGTGCGATCATTGACAGAACGTATTTTGAAAAATCCTATGTTCAGAATCAGATGCTTGGAAAGGCACTTCTTGAGAGCATGATGATCCTGAATAAGAAAGCGGTTGTCTCAGTGATACGTTTGAAAGAAATGGAGTTCTTCCAGGCAAAACCGTCGGATCTGGATGGAATTGTCAGCGTATTGCGTCAGACAAGAGGTGTGGAGGTTGCAATCCTTCTTTACGAGCTGGAACCGCAGACTTTTAAAGTAAGCCTTCGATCAAAAGAAATTGTTGATGTAAGTGCAGTTGCGAAATATTATGGCGGTGGCGGTCATGTGAGAGCAGCCGGTGTTACAATGAAAGGTTCCCCGCATGATGTGATCAACAATCTGACACTTTTAATTGAAAGACAGCTTAGAGCGGCAGAAGAGAAAAACGAGGAAAAATGATAAACGGAATAGTTAATATTTACAAAGAAAAAGGATATACTTCCCATGATGTGGTTGCAGTTCTTCGAAAAGTTGTCGGACAGAAGAAGATCGGTCATACAGGTACGCTTGATCCGGATGCAACGGGAGTCCTTCCGGTGTGTCTTGGAAGAGCAACAAAGGTTTGTGAGCTTCTGACAGATCATGATAAGACATATGAGGCTCTGTTGCTTTTAGGAAAGACGACAGATACGCAGGACATTTCCGGAGAGGTTCTGGAGGAGAGGGATCCGGGCGATCTGACGGAAGAGGAAGTACGTTCCTGTATCGAATCATTTATCGGAGAATATGATCAGATTCCGCCGATGTACTCTGCGTTGAAAGTGAATGGGAAGAAGCTTTATGAGCTTGCCCGTGAAGGAAAGACCGTGGAGCGTAAGAGCAGAAAAGTCCAGATCCATGGAATTCGCATTCTGGAGATGAATCTTCCGCATGTGCGTATGGAGGTGGACTGTTCTAAGGGAACATATATCCGTACTTTGTGCCATGACATTGGAGAGAAGCTTCAGGTAGGCGGCTGTATGGAAGAACTTGAGCGTACGAAAGTCGGCCATTTCCTGAAAGAAGATGCGGTAACACTGGATGAAGTGCGACAGAAGATGGAACAGGGAGAAGGTGCAGAACTTTTCACTCCTCTGGATCAGATCTTCGCGGAACTGCCGGCCGTTACTGTGACGGATGCGAAGGCATGGATGTCCTATAACGGAAATGATCTTCCGGAACGTTTTCTGTTAGAAAAAGAAGAGTGGACAGATGGACAGGAAGTCAGAGTATATGATTCCAGAAAGAATTTTATCGGTCTTTATCAGTATCGTGCCCCGAAGAAGCTGTTCCATATTAAGAAAATGTTTCTGGATCCTGAAGCAGAGAAAATTGAGAAATAAAGGACGAATAAGACAGACATGCAATATATAAAAGGATTAGATGCCTTTGACGGAAGAAATCACACAGCGGTAACGCTTGGAAAGTTTGATGGATTGCACAGAGGACATCAGAAGCTGCTCAACAGAATAATGAAATATGCGCAGAAGGAAGATTGCGACAGTGTCGTTTGTGCTTTTGATATGGACAGAGACTGTCTGATGACAAATGAAGAGCGAAGAGCATTTCTTGAGGACAAGGTAGATTATCTGATCGAGATTCCATTTACGAGAGAAATGATGGAGATGGAAGCAGAGAAATTTATTGATGAAATCCTGCATAAGAAGCTACACGCATCACACATTGTTGTCGGAACGGACTTTAACTTTGGTCATGAAAAAAGAGGAAATCACCAGATGCTGGAGAAATATGCAGCGAAATATGGCTATACAGTTGATGTGGTCGAGAAAGCATATTACAAAGACCGGGAGATCAGCAGCACTTATATCAGGGAACTTCTCCTCGATGGAAATGTTCCTCTTGCAAATAAGCTTCTGGGGTATCCGTATGAGATCACCAGTGTTGTGGAACATGGACAGCAGCTTGGAAGAACACTTGGATTTCCGACAATGAATCTTGCACCGCAGGAAAAGAAAATCCTGCCAAAGTACGGTGTCTATGCCTGCCGCGTCCTTGTGGATGGTGTATGGTATGGCGGTGTGGGAAATGCCGGGGTGAAACCGACCGTTGCGCAAGAGAAAAGACGGTTGTTCGAAGTTTATGTTTACGGATATGAAGGCGATGCTTATGGGAAGACTGCCACAGTGCAGATCCTGGAGTTCGAACGTCCGGAAACGAAATTTCATTCGGTTGAAGAACTCAAAGACCGCGTGATGAAAGATATGCGGTACGGAGAGGAATATCTGAAAAATCATCCATTCGATGAAAGATAAAAGATTTTAAATTTGTGCTTTACAAGCAGATATCTCTGTGCTATACTATCCGAGGTATCAAATCAGCCGGTGTTCGGTAATCGGATCACTCCGACCATTGCTTAATGCCAGGCGGTTTAACTAAGAATTTTAAGGAGGATATTACAATGATCGCAAAAGAGAAGAAACAGGCTATCATCAAAGAATTTGGAAGAACAGAGGGAGATACAGGATCACCGGAAGTACAGGTTGCTATCCTTACAGCAAGAATCAACGAGCTGACAGATCACTTCAAAGCTAACCCGAAGGATCACCACTCAAGAAGAGGACTTCTTAAGATGGTTGGACAGAGAAGAGGACTTCTTGCATACCTCAAGAAAGTAGATATCGAGAGATACCGTGCTCTGATCGAGAAACTTGGTCTGAGAAAATAATAAGATTTTCCAAAAAAGAAGATCAATTGACAGATCAGAAGCTGCATCTGATGATGTGGTTTCTGGTCTGTTTCTTTTTGTCTGAATTTTTGGTACTTTTTGGTCTTTTTTTGGAAAACTATTTACTTCTTATTATAGAATATGATATAATTTAAAAGCTTATGGGTAGAGAAGAACCGAGACCACTGAAAAGTGTATTATCCAACGACTACAGTGGGTTTCAATTGCTATAGAATAGTACATTTTTCAGTAGTTTCGGAGCAAATTGTTCTGCTCATATAAAACGAAGATAAGATAAAAAGGAGAAAACCATGTATAAAAAGTTTGAAATGGAACTGGCCGGCAGAACACTGCGCGTGGATGTTGACCGTGTGGCAAAACAGGCGAATGGTGCAGTGCTGATGCATTATGGTGACACAACTGTACTGTGTACAGCAACAGCATCTGACAAGCCGAGAGAAGGAATTGATTTCTTCCCACTCAGCGTAGAGTATAATGAGAGAATGTACGCTGTAGGAAAGATCCCGGGAGGATTTAATAAGAGAGAGGGGAAAGCATCTGAGAATGCGATCCTGACAGACCGTGTCATCGACCGTCCGATGCGTCCTCTTTTCCCGAAAGATTATAGAAATGACGTAACACTTGAGAATCTTGTTCTTTCTGTAGATCAGGACTGCAGCCCGGAACTTACAGCTATGCTTGGTGCTGCACTTGCAACAAGTATTTCTGATATTCCGTTTGACGGACCAATCTCTACAACACAGGTTGGACTTGTTGACGGAGAGTTCGTATTCAACCCGACAGCAGCACAGAAGGAAGTTTCCGAGCTTGCACTGACAGTTGCTTCTACAAAGGAAAAGGTTATCATGATCGAGGCCGGTGCGAAAGAAGTTCCGGAAGCGAAGATGATTGAAGCAATCTTTGCGGCACATGATCTGAACCAGGAAGTGATCGCTTTCTTTGAAACGATCGTTGCAGAGTGTGGAAAGCCGAAACATGAGTATCAGAGCTTTGCTGTTCCGCAGGAACTCTTTGATGCGATCCAGGAGATCGTTCCGGCTGCTGAGATGGAAGAGGCTGTATTTACAGATGACAAGCAGACAAGAGAAGAGAATATCCGTGTGATCACAGAGAGACTCGAGGAAGCATTTGCAGACAACGAAGAGTATCTTGCGAAGCTTGGTGAGGCTGTTTACCAGTATCAGAAGAAGACAGTAAGAAAGATGATCCTCAAAGATCATAAGCGTCCGGATGGTCGTGCGATCGATCAGATCAGACCGCTTGCAGCAGAAGTAGACCTGATCCCGAGAGTTCATGGTTCTGCTATGTTCACAAGAGGACAGACACAGATCTGCACAATGACAACACTTGCTCCACTTTCTGAAGCACAGAAGCTCGACGGTCTTGATGAAGCAGAGAAGACAAAGAGATATATGCATCATTACAACTTCCCGTCCTACTCTGTAGGAGAGACAAGACCTTCCAGAGGACCGGGACGTCGTGAGATTGGACATGGAGCACTGGCTGAGAGAGCACTTCTTCCGGTACTTCCAAGCGAGTCTGAGTTCCCATATGCGATCCGTACAGTATCTGAGACATTTGAGTCTAATGGATCTACATCACAGGCAAGTGTCTGCGCATCCAGTATGTCACTGATGGCAGCAGGTGTGCCGATCAAGTCTGCTGTAGCAGGTATCTCTGCAGGACTTGTAACAGGTGAGACAGATGATGATTACCTTGTACTGACAGATATCCAGGGACTCGAGGACTTCTTCGGAGACATGGACTTCAAGGTGGCAGGTACTCACGAAGGTATCACAGCAATCCAGATGGATATCAAGATCCACGGACTGACAAGACCGATCATCGAAGAAGCAATCGCTGCTACAAAGAAAGCAAGAACTTACATCATGGATGAAGTTATGAGTAAAGCAATCGCTGAGCCTAGAAAAGAAGTTGGAGAGTTTGCACCGAAGATTATTCAGATGCAGATCGATCCACAGAAGATCGGTGATGTTGTCGGACAGCGTGGTAAGACAATCAATGCAATCATCGACGAGACAGGTGTTAAGATCGACATCGATGATGAAGGAAATGTATCTATCTGCGGTACAGAGAAAGAGAACATGGAGAAAGCTGCGAAGTACATCCAGACAATCGTTACAGATTACGAAGCAGGACAGCTTTTTGAAGGAAAGGTTATCAGCATCAAAGAATTCGGAGCATTCGTTGAGTTTGCACCGGGTAAAGAAGGAATGGTACACATTTCCAAGCTTTCTAAGCAGAGAGTTGACAAGGTAGAAGACGTTGTAAGCATCGGTGATGTTGTGAAGGTTGTATGCCTTGGTAAAGATAAGATGGGAAGATTCAGCTTCAGCATGAAAGATGTTGCAGAATAAGAATCAGAAAGAATGAAAAAAAGAGGAACAGAATTCAGGGAACTGGGTTTTGTTCCTCTTTTCTTGTATGTGCAAGGAATACTTTAAGAATCTTATCCATATATTGTGTAGAGAGGAGGGGTACGGACAACAACTGGAGAGGTGGACAAGATGGAAATGGAAAGACAGAACAAGAAGATGCAGGTCTGGAATCTGCTGGCAGAAAAAATCCGTAAACTTGTAGAAGAATCCGTCAGTAATCCGGAGGAACTGCAGGAGATCAGGATACGTACAGGTCAGCCGCTGCTGATTCAGATGAAAGGGCAGGAACGGGTTCTTCCGGACCCGGCACACCCGTATCTGGTTACGAAAGAAGATATTGGTGAGACAATGGGATATATTTGTCATTATTCGCTCTATGCATATGAAAATGAGTTGAAACAGGGATTTATTACAGTGGAAGGAGGTCACAGGGTCGGGGTGGCAGGAAAAGTAATTATAGAAAATGAAAAAGTAAAAAATATACAGTATATTTCTTCGCTAAATGTAAGAATTTCTCACGAAGTACTTGGTTGTGCTGACGCATTGATTCCATATATTACGGAAAATAAACAGATTTGCCATACATTGATCATTTCTCCGCCGTGTTGCGGAAAGACTACTTTGATCCGTGATCTGATCCGTCAGATATCGGATGGAAATGAATACATAAAAGGGTGTTCTGTCGGTGTGGTAGATGAAAGATCGGAGCTTGGTGGGTGTTATCTTGGAATCGCGCAGAATCATTTGGGTACAAGGACTGATATTTTAGACTGTTGTCCGAAAGCGGAGGGGATGATCATGTTGATCCGTTCTATGGCGCCGCGTGTGATCGCAGTGGATGAAATCGGCACAAGTGAGGATATCCATGCCATTGAATATGCCATGCAGTGCGGCTGCCGGCTGATCGCGAGTGTACACAGCCTTGATATGGATGAGGCTTCTAAAAAGCCGATCCTGGGTGACCTGATCCGCAGAAGAATGTTTCAGCGTTATGTTGTGCTTGGACAGGATCACGGTCCTGGCAAGATCCGGGAAATCTATGATGAGCGGGGGCGTGTGCTGTGCAGAAATTAGTCGGATGTTTTCTGATCCTGTTGGCGACGACCGGAGCAGGATGGATGTATGGAAAAGAACTTCGGAATTATCTGGAAGAATTGAGTCATTTTCGTAGAATTATAGAACAAATAAAAGGCGAATTACTGTATGCAGGACTTCCGCTTTCGGAAATTTTTTATAATATTGCATCAAGAGAGAAGGAACCTTATGAAAACTGGCTGATGGATCTGGCATTTCAATGTCAGGGCACACAGGAAAAGCGGTTTGCTGACTTGTGGACAGATACGATAGGAAAAGATCTTCCGGAACTGAAATGGAGAGGGAAAATGAATCCTCTGATCTGCGAACCTGGAGAACTGCTTGAAATAGGAGACAGAGAAGGTGTAGTTCGTCTGTTGGAGTATCATTTGAAAAGGCTGGATGTGGAAATTGAAAAGAGAACTGCGGAAACGTCTGAGAAGAAAAAGCTCGGTAGCTGGCTGGGGGCAGCAGGAGGGATTTTTCTTGTGATCCTTCTGCTTTAAAAGGGCGGGAACAAAAGGGAGAGGAGGGAGAATGTGAGCATCAATCTGATATTTAAAATTGCGGCGGTGGGAATTCTTGTATCTATTCTGAGTCAGGTTTTGAAGCATAGCGGCAGAGAGGAACAGGCATTCCTGACAAGTCTTGCAGGGCTGATTCTTGTATTATCCTGGGTTCTCCCGGCAATTTATGACTTATTTTCTTCGATCCGGCAATTGTTTTCTCTTTAAGGAGGGCGGAAAAGAATTGAACAGTATACAAATCGCACTTTTGGGTGTCGTGGGAACATTACTTGCTTTGCAGTTTAAAAGTGGGAAAAGTGAATATGGCATTTATGTAAGTCTTGCAGTCAGCCTGTTTTTATTTCTTTGTATGCTTTCACGACTTGAAATCTTTGTGCAGACAGTAAAGAAAATTGCAGATTATATAAAACTGGATGCCGGACAGATGAGTATTCTGTTGAAAATGGCCGGTGTGACTTATGTGGCTGAATTTGCATCCGGAATCTGTAAAGATGCAGGGTATCAGAATATTGCTGTACAGATTGAGATTTTTACAAAGTTGACGATCCTTGCGATAGGAATGCCGGTACTTCTTTCGCTGCTGGAACTAATCGGAGATTTTCTGATATGAAAAGGGAAAAACATTTTTGGAAAAAGCTCTTCTGTTTTGTGTTTTTATTTACGGTTGTGACAGGATGTGGCAGTGTGTATGCAGCAGAGCATGGTACAGTGGAGGAAAAGGAAACAGAAGATCGTTCCGGGATGTTGGAGGATGAGCTGGAACAAATGGAAGAAAGTCTGCTGGATGAATTTGATTTCAGACAGATCGATCAGTTATCAGGAGAGACAGAACTGGGAGAAAAAGTTCGGTTTCGTGATCTTACAGAGATGCTGATCAGCGGAAATACGAAGGAATTGGGAGAAAGATTTCTTGAGTTTTTTTCAGGACAGGTGTTCTCTGTTTTTCAGAAAGGAAGGAAGAATCTAGCGCGCCTGCTGCTGATTACAGTGGCGGCTGCATTTTTCTCGAATTTTACAAGTATCTTTCAAAACAGACAGACAGCGGAAGCGGGTTTTTATATTTTGTATCTTGTTGTGATCGCAATCTGTCTGGAAGCATATCAATCGATGAATTTATATGCCGAAGAAAAAACAGGAGAGCTTGTCCAATTGATGCAGGTGTTTTGTCCAAGTTTCTTTCTGGCGGTTGCATTTACCGGAAAGAGCAGTTCGGCGTTGATGTTTTATAATACAATACTGTTCCTGATCTATCTGGTGGAACTGCTTGTACTTCATTTTCTTTTACCGGCTGTGAAGATCTACGGGATGGTGAGGGTCTTATCCTGCCTGACCGGAGAAGATCTTTTCTCAGAATTTGCAGAACTTCTGGAAAAATGTATCCAATGGAGTCTGAAAAGTATGATTGCCGCTGTGAGTGGAATTAGTCTGATCCGGGGATTTTTGAATCCGGCAATTGATTCTTTGAAAATGACTGCTGCGGGACGAACACTGGAGGCGGTTCCGTGGATCGGAGATGTTGCCGGAGGTACAATGGATGTTGCATTAGGAGTTGCAGTACTGCTTAAGAATGGAATCGGTGTAGCAGGAATGATTTTTATAGCTGTCCTGGCACTTATTCCACTGGTGGAATTTCTGATATTGGCATTTTTGTACCAACTTGTGGCGGCATTAGTCCAACCGGTTTCTGACCGGAGAATTACAACATGCATAGCTGGAGTTAGTTCCGGTTATCAGCTTATGGTGAAGGTAATAGCATCCACAACACTGTTGTTTGTCTTAAGCATTGCACTTGTGGTGGCTGTAACATCTTAAGGTTTCAGAGGAGAGAGGAGGAATCTGCCGGATGCTTACACAATGGATACAAAAAATCATTTCAATGCTTCTCGTTATGAGTGCAGTTCTGCAGGTGATTCCGGGAAAGGATTATGAAAAATATATTCGTTTTTTCTGTGGACTTGTCCTGATCCTGCTTGCACTATCCCCTGTTGCGGCGTTGAAAGGACTGAAAGCAGAGCAGTTTTATCAAAGGGAAGTGTATCAGCAATATGAAAAAGAAATAGAGCGGATGTCGGATTCTATAAAACGGGAGGAAATCGGAATTGGACAATAATTGGCAGGAGTGGAAAGAAAGGATCGTGGGATACACAAGGAAGATAAAACAGGCGGATCGTGGTCAGAAAAGAACAAGATTAGCCATTTTATTCCTGTGTGGACTGCTGCTTCTTGTAGTTGCGGTTCCGGTTCCGAAGACGGGGGAGGTGGATAAGGATACAAAGATTGACGGGGAATCCGGGAAAGGAGAGACGTATGAGACAGATTCCATGGCAGACTATGAAAAATATCTGGAACAGAAGACAGCGCAGACACTTGGTGTCGTAGATGGGGCGGGAAAAGGTGACGGTGATGATCACATTAAAGTCTACAGGACAGAAGGTGGTTGAAAAAGATCAGCAAAGCACACATCAGACGACGAAGGAAGCAGACAGCCAGGGAGAGACAAGAGAAAGTGAAGAGAAATCTCTGGATAAAACGACCGTGTACAGTCAGGGGACAGACGGAACGCAGATCCCATATGGTAAGTAAAGAAAATGCACCGGAAGTGGAGGGCATTCTTGTAATAGCAGATGGAGGTGGGAATGCAGTTGTCGCGAAGAATCTGACAGAAGCGGTGCAGGCATTATTTGGTGTAGAAGCGCATAAGATAAAAATAATGAAACGTGCGTCTACATAAAAGGAGGTTTATCTTAATGAAAGGGAAAGTGAAGAAAAACCAGTTGATCATTGTGGCACTTGCGGTTATGATCGCGGCAGCAGGATATCTGAACTACACGGGACGTCTGTTTGGCGAGAATGCGAAAGGAACAAAAGAAGCTAATGCAGATCTTACAAACCAGGAACTTTTAGATATTTCACAGGAAGATACAGAAGCAGGAAGCGAAGAAATTGAAAGTAATGATTCTGAAACAGAAGGAACACCTGGAGAGGCGGTTCTAACAAATGGTTCAGCCCAGACTACGGTAGCCCAGGCAAAAGTTACAAGAGAACAGGTGCGTGCCCAGAATAAAGAAACACTGCAGTCGATCATAGACAATACGGAGCTCAGTGAAGAGGAAAAGTCAGATGCAGTTGCACAGATGGTGGAGCTTACAAAACAATCAGAGACGGAGATGGAAATTGAGACATTGATGGCAACAAAAGGATTTTCAGAGGCAGTAGTAAGTCTGGGGGAAGATAGTGCAGATGTTGTTGTAAATGCAGAGGAGCTTACGGATGCAAACCGTGCCCAGATTGAGGATATTGTGACAAGAAAGTCGGATGTAAAGCCGGAGAAGATTGTAATTACACCAATTCATGAATAGAAAGTATATTTTTGGAAAAACTTTTTATAAAAGATTTGCTGTCAGAGAGGACTTGTGATACACTATTTACTGGTTTATTATGTAACTGTCTACAGGATGCCTGCGGACAGTTATCTATTGCGTGAAAATGATAGGAGATTAGAAATGTCAGAAATTACGAATGAGATAAAGAAAAGAAGAACATTTGCCATTATATCCCATCCGGATGCCGGTAAGACAACATTGACAGAGAAATTCCTTCTGTACGGAGGAGCCATCAACCAGGCAGGATCTGTTAAGGGAAAAGCAACTGCGAAGCATGCGGTTTCCGACTGGATGGAGATTGAGAAGGAGAGAGGTATTTCTGTAACTTCTTCTGTACTTCAGTTCAGCTATGGCGGATACTGTATTAATATTCTAGATACACCGGGACATCAGGACTTCTCAGAGGATACATACCGTACTTTGATGGCAGCGGATTCCGCAGTTATGGTTATCGATGCATCCAAGGGTGTTGAGGCGCAGACAAGAAAGCTGTTTAAAGTCTGTGTGATGCGTCACATCCCGATCTTTACATTTATCAATAAGCTTGACCGTGAGGCGAAAGATACATTTGAATTGTTAGATGATATAGAGAAAGAGCTTGGAATCGCAACTTGTCCGATCAACTGGCCAATCGGTTCCGGTAAGGAATTCAAGGGAGTTTACGACAGAGCGAAGCGTGAAGTTGAGCTGTTCTCAGATACGAAAAAAGGTACTGCGATGGGTGAGGTGAAGACAGTACCGATCGATGCCCCGGAGACAGAAGAACTGATCGGTTCAGATGCAAAAGACATTCTTGCAGATGAGATTGAACTTCTGGATGGAGCAGCCGCTGAATTTGATCAGGAACTGGTTGATAAGGGACAGCTTTCACCGGTATTTTTCGGATCTGCTCTTACCAACTTTGGTGTAGAGACTTTCCTGAAGCATTTCCTGAAGATGACAACTTCTCCGCTTCCGAGAAAATCAGATCATGGCGAGATTGATCCAATGACAGAGAAAGATTTCTCAGCATTTGTATTTAAGATCCAGGCGAATATGAACAAAGCCCACAGAGACAGAATTGCATTTATGAGAATCTGTTCCGGAGAATTTGAGGCCGGTATGAGTGTTTATCATGTGCAGGGAGGAAAGGATGTGCGTCTTTCCCAGCCGCAGCAGATGATGGCAAGTGAAAGAAAGATGATTGACAAGGCCTACGGCGGTGATATCATCGGAATATTCGATCCGGGAATTTTCTCTATCGGAGATACACTTACAACTTCAAAAGAGAAGTTTGCTTACGAAGGAATCCCAACTTTCGCACCGGAACACTTTGCACGTGTCCGTCAGGTTGATACGATGAAGAGAAAGCAGTTTGTAAAGGGAATCAATCAGATCGCACAGGAAGGTGCGATCCAGATCTTCCAGGAGTTTAATACAGGTATGGAAGAGATTATCGTAGGTGTTGTAGGTGTACTCCAGTTTGATGTCTTGAAGTATCGTCTCCAGAATGAATATAATGTAGAGATCCGTCTGGAGAATCTGCCATATGAGTACATCCGTTGGATCGAGAATGAAGAGATCGACATGGATCGCTTAAGCGGAACATCTGATATGAAGAAGATCATGGATCTGAAGGGTCATCCGCTTCTTCTCTTTGCGCATGAGTGGAGTATCCGTATGACAGAAGAGCGAAATGAAGGACTTATTTTGTCAGAATTCGGACGTTCATAAAAATCTTTTCAAATAGAAAGATTTTTGATATAATGTAGAAAGAATCAGACAAAACAGGAGGTTTTGATTATGGCAAAGGACGAAAGAAATATTTATACAATACAGAACGACGCAAGCAAAGGTGAGATTAAGATTGCAGATGAAGTTGTAGCGATCATTGCAGCGCTTGCTGCCACAGAAGTGGAAGGTGTTGCTTCCATGGCCGGAAACATCACGAATGAACTGATCGGAAAGCTCGGAATGAAGAATCTTTCCAAAGGTGTGAAGGTTGATGTACTGGAAGGTATTGTGACTGTATCCTTAGCATTGAACTTGAAGTACAATTACAGCATCGTTGAGGTGTCTGCAAGAGTGCAGGAGAAGGTTAAGAATGCAATTGAGAATATGACAGGACTTGAAGTGGCTGATGTGAACATTAAGGTTGCTGGAGTCGAGATGGAGAGTCAGGAATAAAAGCGAACAGGAAAGGAATCAGCCAACATGGTTAGAAAAGAACTTCGCGAGCACATTTTCAAGATGTTGTTTCAGATAGAATTTAATGATCCGCAGGAGATGCCGGAGCAGATTGAATACTATTTTTCTACACTGGAAGATGCAGCGGATAAGGATAAAGAATATATTAAGAGAAAATATGCAGCAGTACTTGAGAAGACAGAAGAGATTGATGAACTGATCAATGCCAATGCAAAGGGATGGAAGACAACAAGAATGAACAAAGTAGATCTGTCCATTCTGAGACTTGCGGTATATGAGATGAAGTGGGATGACGAGGTACCGGTAGGAGTTGCAATTAACGAGGCGGTAGAACTGACAAAGATGTTCAGTTCAGATGAGGCTCCGTCATTTATCAACGGAGTACTTGGCAAGATTGCGCGTTCACTGGAAGAGACAAAAGAATGAAAAATGTCTATACGGTGAAGCAGGTTAATTCTTATATTAAGAATATGTTCACCCAGGACTTCATGCTGAACCGAATCTATGTAAAGGGTGAGGTGTCTAATTTAAAGTACCACACATCAGGGCATATATATTTTTCATTGAAAGACGAGTCCGGCACGATAGCCTGCGTGATGTTCGCAGGCTCAAGGTCTGGGCTTTCTTTTCATATGGAGGAAGGACAGCAGGTAGTAGTGCTGGGCGCGGTCAGCGTCTATGAACGGGATGGAAAGTATCAGCTGTACGCAAGAGAGATCATTTTAGACGGTGCGGGACTTTTGTATGAAAGATTCGAGGCACTGAAGAAGGAACTCGAAGAGATGGGAATGTTTGCAGCAGAGTATAAACAGCCGATTCCACGCTATGCACGTACGATCGGGGTTGTGACCGCACCGACAGGAGCAGCGATCAGAGATATCATCAATGTGGCAAAGAGAAGGAATCCGTTTGTCCAGATCCTGCTTTATCCTGCACTGGTACAGGGTGATGGTGCCGTGAGCAGTATCGTGAAAGGGATCCATATGCTGGAAGAGAAGCAGGTGGATGTCATGATCGTCGGAAGAGGCGGAGGAAGCATTGAAGATCTGTGGGCATTCAATGAGGAGGCTGTTGCGCGTGCGATTTTTGACTGTCGTGTTCCGGTGATCTCTGCAGTCGGACATGAGACAGATACAACGATTGCCGATTATGTGGCAGACTTAAGAGCACCAACACCATCCGCAGCGGCAGAGCTTGCA
>ENA-OQDT01000386-OQDT01000386.1-human-gut-metagenome-genome-assembly--contig:-NODE-386-length-29137-cov-5.675629_pt1 | contig 29137 bp, 31 predicted proteins | sample MGYA00242786_ERZ504617 | MGnify/ENA primary metagenome ERZ504617 (study PRJEB26092, sample SAMD00036337) | human gut metagenome | host: Homo sapiens | study: EMG produced TPA metagenomics assembly of...
GGGGTGGCTGATTCCTTGCATGATGTATGACAACGCAGCGAAATGCAGTGTTGTAGAGCAATTAAGGGATGCTCAATAACTGTTAAGCAAAAAACGGCCCTCTGCCAATGAAAAGGCAGAGGGCTGAGTTTTAATCTAAGGGTTTACATTCAGTTACAGTTTTTAGATAAATTTCGGGATCACCGTTCAATATCAAGTCTGCATATCCAATCGGATCATTGTAGATCAGATAATCCAGCTCTGACCGCTGATACATATTGTCGGCAACCTCCTTTTCCACGGCGATGGTGTCAATGGCAATGATGCTGCCATCAAAGAATTTCAGCTCTACACAGGCAGTATCCATGTTGAACTCACAAGAAATCAACCTATCCATAAGAAACCTCCACTTTGCTGGATGTTAGATCATCCCAAAATATTTGAATGCTTCTCGGATTGCTTTCTCTTTTTCCGGTGGACACTGGGGCTGTCTGGAATCCTCGGACTTCGGCAGATTATAGTTCTTACCAACCCCAATCCCACATTTTCGTTTAATCTGTGAGATATAGAGGTTGGACACCTTTAACCCGGTATGCTCCAACACATACTCCTTGATCTGCGGATAGGTTGCCCCATCCTGAAATTCGGACATATCCATATCTTCCAAAGAGAACTCAACCCGAATCTTTTTCGAGTCGACCTCACCCTTGGAAAGCAAGACAACCGTCTCGCAATGCCTCGTCCTCGGGAAAAGGTCCACCGGCTGCACCTTTTCTGCCCGATACCCATGCTCTTCCAGCCATTTGGCGTCCCGGGCAGCGGTGGAGGGGTTGCAGCTGACATAGACCACCCGGCGGGGGGACATGGCGACGACAGCGGAAAGGGTTGCTTCGTCACAGCCTTTGCGGGGCGGGTCCAGCATCACAACATCCGGGTGCAGTCCCTCGGCGGCAAGCTGAGAAGCCGCCTTACCGGCATCAGCGCAGAAGAAGCGGCTCTTTGCGGCTATGGCATCGCCCATGCGGGCAGCATTGGCTTTGGCGCTTTCGATGGCCTCAGGTACGATCTCCACGCCGATGAGCTCCCGGCAATGGTCTGCCATGGACAGGCCAATGGTGCCCATGCCGCAGTAGAGGTCCAACAGCAGGTCATCCGGGGTCAACTGAGCATATTCTGCGGCAATGCCATAGAGCTGCTCAGCGGCCAGGGTGTTGACCTGATAGAACGACAAGGGGCCCAGCTGCACCGGAACGCCGCAGAGGGCGTCCTCAATGAACCCGGGGCCGTACAGGGCGTGGGTCTCGCTGCCCAGGATCACATTGGTGTTTCTGGCATTGACATTGATCAGGATGGTGGCGATATCGGAAAACTGCGCAGTCAGTGCGCGGCAAAGCTCTTCTGCGTTGGGCAGCTTTGCCCGGGTGCAGACCAGACAGACCATGATCTGGCCGCTGTGGACACCCCGGCGCAGAAACACATGACGAACCAGCCCCTTGCCCGTCTGCTCATCGTAGGGCTGGATGTTGTGGGCGGCAAAGAAATCGCAGAGGGTATTGCCGATCTCGTTCAGCACATCCGGCTGCAGCTTGCAGTCGGGGCAGGGTACAATGCGGTGGGTGCGCCCGGCGTAGAAACCGATGCAGGGCTTGCCGTTCTTATCACGGCCCACCGGGAATTGAACTTTATTGCGGTAGCGGTCGATCTCGGGGGAGGGGAGGGGCGGCAGCACGGGTACATCCAGCCCGCCAATGCGGCGGAAAGCATCGGTAACGCTTTCACCCTTGGCGCGCAGTTCAGCGGCATAATCCAGATGCCGCAGGCTGCAGCCACCGCAGGGGCCGGCCACTGCACAATCTACCGGGATACGGTCAGGCGAGGGAGTCTGAATGGCATCCAGAATACCGAAAGCGTAGCGGCCGCAATCTTTGACGATGCGGATGGCGGCAACGTCACCGGGGGCGGTGCCGGGTATGAACACAGCCTCGCCGTCCGGGCTGTGAGCAACGCCGCTGCCATCGTTGGACAGGCGCTCAATGGTCAGGGTCAGCACCTGATTTTTTTTGTAAGGGCATGGAAATTCTCCTTTGGAATGGGATTGGGTCAGGCTTCTTCCGAAGCGGGGGCATCTGCATTTTCGCTCTGGGCGGCAATGTATTTGCTGGGCGGCATCCCCTTGGCCCGCTTGAAGACCCGGGAAAAATAGAACTGGTCAAAGAAGCCCACCGAGATGGCAACCTCTGCAATGGAAAGGTTGCCGGCCCTCAGCAGCTTGCAGGCTTCGTTGATGCGGTATTCGGTCAGATAATCGATGGGGCTCTTGCCCACATTGAGCATAAACACCCGGTACAGATGACTGCGGGAAACGCCCACGCTCTTGGCGACATCATCGATGGAGATGTCGTGCGAATAGTTGAACTGGATGTATTTGATGGCATTCAGTACATATTGATTGGAGGAGGAAGCGTTGTGGGGGCGCGTCTCGCTGGTCTCCTTCATCAGGGCAGAGATGAACAGGTAGAGGTACCCCACCATAGCAGCCTCATCCTGAGGCTCTAACCCACGGGAAGAATAGATGTTGGTCAGAGCTGCCCGCATTCCCTCCGGGTCCTGCGTGTGGTGCACAGGAGCAGTGTCGGTAAAGGGCAGCTGTGCCGCCAGTTTATGGGCGCAGGCACCGTTGAAGCCGACCCAGCTGTACTCCCAGGGCTGCTGCTCATCGGCAGAGTAGCGGATGAGCTGACTGGGCCGGGCAAAGAACAGATCCCCCGGCACGACCTCAAAGGTCTTGCCGCCCACTTCAAAGGTGCCCTTGCCCGAGACCACCAGATGGATCAGGTAGTGATCCCTGATACCGGGGCCCCAGGTCTGGCCCGGGGCACAGCGCTCCAGACCACAGTTGAAGATGGATAATTCAATATTATTGGTGTAATTCTGTTTGAAGGACTGCTTGTAGACATCTGCCATGATCGTTTCCTCCAGTTGACCGCATTCTTATTCCCAGTATATCATAACTGTATCTGCAAATTCAACAAAAGTACATCCGAAACTTTGGTTTTCGCGCCGAAATTGGATTTTTTGCGGATTCAAATTGCAAAAGAGGGCGGAATGAAGTACAATAAGGCTAACCCAAGTGCATGGAGCCTTCATGCACGGACTTTGCGGAGAACGCTTGTGGAGGAGGAACAGCCATGGCGACCAGTGCACAACTCAGACGGGAGATCCTTGCGGGGCAGTGGGACAAAGCGCTCTGCATGCTCTATGGCACAGAACCGGCGGTGCTGGCCCGCCAGCGGCAGCGGTATGCCGCCGCGCTGGAACAGTTTGAGCTTTACTATGGCCCCGGGCGACAGGTGCATGTTTACTCGGCTCCGGGCCGGGCGGAGTTGGGCGGCAACCACACCGATCATCAGCACGGGTATGGGCTTGCAGCAGCGGTGACGCTGGATCTGGTCGCAGTGGCATCCCCCAGTGACGACGGTTTTATCCGGGTCAAATCCCGAGGTTTCAACAAGCTGGATGTCATTGACCTGAGCGAGGCCGAGCCTCAGCAGGGCGAGAGCACCCATTCGGCCAGTCTGATCCGGGGCATTGCGGAAGGTTTCCGGGCACAGGGAAAGACGGTGGGTGGCTTCGATGCCTATACCGCCAGCGACGTGCTCCGGGGCAGCGGGCTTTCCAGCTCGGCGGCTTTTGAGATGGGGATGGCGGCCATCCTGAACGGGGAATATGGCTGCGGGCTGACAGCGCCGGAGCTGGCGAAGATCTGCCAGTATGCGGAAAATACATATTTCGGAAAACCAAGCGGCCTGTTGGATCAGCTGACCAGCGCCGTGGGAGGGGTCATCTTTGCGGATTTTGCCGACCCAAAGAAGCCCCGGATAGAAAAGATCCACACGGCAGGGCTGCTCCCGGCGGACATGACCCTTTGCGTGACCGATACCCGGGGCAGTCACAGCGAGCTGACCGGTGAATTTGCGGCCATCCGGCATGAAATGGAATCGGTGGCGGCTTGTCTGGGCGGTAAGGTGTTGGGGCAGGTCAAGGAGCAGGAGTTCTGGACCGCTCTGCCACGCCTGCGCAGGGCTTGCGGGGATCGTGCTGTTCTGCGTGCAGTCCACTATTTTGAAGAGAATGCCCGCGCATTGGCCCAGCGGAATGCTCTGGTCAGCGGGGATTTCAATGCTTTCCTGCAGCTGATTCTGGAAAGTGGACACGCCTCTTTTGCCCTGTGCCAGAACGTTTACTGCTCCACAGACGTACGGCATCAGGGACTCTCGGTGGCGCTTGCCCTCAGTCAGACTCTGCTTGAGGGGCAGGGGGGAGCCTGGCGGATGCAGGGCGGCGGCTTTGCAGGGACCATTCAGGCGTTTGTACCCGGTATGCTGACGGCAAAATATCACGACGCGATAGAAAAGGTGTTCGGTGCGGGCAGCTGCTATCTGCTCCGTCTGCGGGAGCAGGGGGCCCTGCGGGTCATTTGAACATCTGGATCCGGCCAAACAAAAAGAGCTTCACACTCCGGCAGAAGCCGGAATTGTGAAGCTCTTTCATGTTACAGGGAAAACGACTCAGATACCGCGCTGCTGCTGTTTCTGGCGCATTTCATCCGTGAAACTAGAAACGGCAGAGAAGGTATCATCGTGATAACCGAACCAGTTGGACAGGTTCTTGTAAATGTTTTCTACAAACCGGTAGCCGGAAACAACAACATTGAACAGGAGCAGAGGCACAAACGAGATGGAGATGGAGAGGATCCCCCCTGAAAGAAGAAATCGTCCAGGTGGAGGTTATCCGTAAAGCTGTCCAATGCATCTCCCAGTTCTCCGCCGCCAAAGATCTCCGGCAGCTCTTCTTCCGGAAGCGTTGCATAAGATGCAGGCATACGCAAGTTTTCCATAAAAGGCTCCTTTCAAAGATTTACTCAGGCGGCCAGAGCTGCTGTACCTGCGGCCTGTGCCTGATTTTTGGCTTCGCTCTCGTTGTAGATGTTCCGCATGTCATTGTAAATGGACAGGAAGCTCTCAATAGCAGACCTAGCCCAGTAGTAGACATAAACGCCTGCAAAACCGGCAGCAACCACAGTCATGGTCTTGCCAACGGGAGTCTGGCGGCCCCAGTAATGCTCAATGGCACCCATCGTGGTCAGACCATCGTTCCGCATGTCAATGATACCGGCAATGGTGTTGCTGATGGCAGCCTGACCCAGCATACGTACCAGGTTGACACCGACATTAACGGTGAAATTCAGGACATCCTGCGCGTTGATATTCAGCTCAAAAGCGCCGCCAACGGTGTAGACCATTTCATCTTCGGAGAGAACCGCATAGGACGCGGGCAGCTGCATCGTGCTCTGATAGGTAAATTCCATGGTGGAAAACTCCTTTCGTTCGTAAAATCCGCGCAAAGGCGGATATGAAGCTAATTGGATTATAGCATAATTGCCCAAAAACAACAAGAGAGCGATGAAACCCCAAATGCGAAAGAATTGTGAAGATACTGTGGCCGTTTTGTAAAAAAGAAACGGTTCTGCGCGGAAATATATGGAACGTCCTGCGCGGGATGCGGCGAAAAAATGTTGTGTGAAAATTGAAAATAATGCAAAAAGAGACGGCGGGCACCAGTTCCTCCGGAAAGGAGGGGCTGGTGCCTGCCGTCTTTGTATGGGGAGAAAAGAAGAAGGAAACGTTTTAGCGGTCTGCCACAGCCGGAGCCCGGTCATACAGTGCTGTCAGATCGGCAATATGCTCGGCCAGCAGACTGGTAAGCGGGGTATCCAGCCGCCACTGCCAGTTGGCTCCCTGGGTGCTGGGGGTGTTGATGCGGGCCTCCGCACCCAGATGCAGCCAGTCGGCCATGGGGATGATGGCCATATCCGAAACACTGGCAAGGCAGGCGCAGATCATAGCCTCTGTCAGATCCTCGGGCAGGCAGCGCAGGTAACGGCAGGCATAGTGGACATCCTCGGGGCTGGCAGATTGCCGCCAGCCCTCGGTGGTCACATTGTCATGGGTGCCGGTGTAGACCACGCTGTTGTGAGGGTAGGTGTAGGGAAGATAGTTGCCCGGTTCCCGGCTGTCAAAGGCAAACTGCATGATCTTCATGCCCGGATAGCCGCTGGCAGCCAGCATGGTCTTGACCTCAGGGGTCAGGTATCCCAGATCCTCTGCAATGATGCCGCCCTGACCCAGGGTCTCGTGGATGGCATCGATGAAAGCACGATCCGGCCCCTTTTCCCAGTGGCCGCCTGCCGCCGTCTTGTTTCCGGCAGGGATGGCGTAGTAGCTCTCAAAACCACGGAAGTGGTCGATGCGCACGACATCATAAATCGAAGTAGCGTGCTGCATCCGGCGCTTCCACCAGGCAAAATCCTCGGCCTTGTGGCGGGGCCAGTCGTAGAGCGGATTGCCCCAGAGCTGACCGTCTGCCGCAAAGGCATCCGGGGGGCAGCCTGCCACCTGCGTCAGGTGGGTTTGGCCGTCGGTCTGGAAGAGCTCCGGCCGCGTCCACAGATCGCTGGAATCCGGGCTGACGTAGATGGGGATATCTCCCACCAGCTGGATTCCCTTGCTGTTGGCATAGGCTTTCAGGGCGTTCCACTGGGTGTAGAAGAAGAACTGCACCGCCTTGAAATAATCCACCTGCCCGGCCAGACGCTCCCTGGCAGCGGCTACGGCAGCGGGCTGGCGGGTGCGCAGGTCATCCGGCCAGTCACACAGGCCTGCCTGTCCCTGTTCGGCCTTGATGGCCATGAACAGGGCGTAATCGTCCAGCCAGAAGCTCTGTGCCGTGCAGAAGTCTTTGTACTCCACGCTGGCTGCAGCCAGCAGACGGTCAGCGGCTTTTTGCAGCACCACCGGGCGCTGCTGGTAGAGCACGCCGTAGTCCACCGGTCCAACCGGAACCTTAGCGGGAATCTCATCAGCGGTCAGATAGCCCTGCTCGTGCAGGACACGGAAATCGATAAAGTAGGGGTTCCCGGCAAAGGCGGAAAAGCTCTGGTAGGGGCTGTCACCGTAGCCGGTGGGGCCAATGGGCAGGATCTGCCAATAGGTCTGCTTTGCACGGGCCAGAAAATCCACGAACGAAAAGGCTTCTTTCCCCAGCGTGCCGATGCCAAAGGGCCCCGGCAGACTAAAAACGGGCATCAGAATGCCGCATGCTCGCATGGTGAACTCCTCCTTAACCCTTGACAGCGCCTGCAACAACACCCTCAATGATGTATTTCTGGCAGGTCATGTACAGGATGATGATGGGGATGATGGCGATGATGATGCAGGCCATCATGGGAGCCAGCTCCACACGGCCATAGCCGCCGCGGAAGTACTGGATCGCCATGGGGATGGTGCGGTACTTCTTGATATCCAGCACCAGAGTGGGCAGCAGGTAGTCGTTCCAGACCCACATGGTTTCCAGAATGGCGGTGGAGATCATGGTAGGCTTCAGGATGGGGAACACGATCTTGAAGAAGATCTGGATGGGGTTACAGCCATCGATCATGGCGGCCTCCTCGATCTCCATGGGAACGCTCTTCATAAAGCCGGTGAACATGAACACAGCCAGACCGGCACCAAAGCCCAGGTAGATGATGCAGATGTTCCAGGGGGTGTTCAGCTTGAGGGTATCTGCAGTCTTGGAGAGGGTGAACATGACCATCTGGAAGGGGACGACCATCGAGAACACGATGAGCAGGTTCATAAACTTGCTGAGCTTGTTGTTCACCCGGGTCAGGTACCAGCCCGTCATGGAGCAGCACAGCAGGATGAGGGCCACACTGGAAACGGTAATGACGAGGCTGTAGCCCAAACTGGAAAGGAAGCCCATTTTGATCACGCCGTAGACGTAGTTGGAAAGGCCAGCAAAGGTCTCACTGGTGGGCAGCTGGAACACGGTAGAGGTGGTAAAGGTGCCCTCTTTTTTCAGGCTATTCAGCAGGATCAGAACGATAGGGTAGATCCACAGCAGGCAAAGCAGGGCCATGATGCCGGTGAGAATGTTATCCCACAACTTTTTCTGTTTAATCATTACTGCTGGACCTCCTTAGAACGGGTGAAGTGGAGCTGCGCCAGAGAGATGACCACAACGATCAGGAAGAATACCACAGCCTTTGCCTGGCCGATGCCCTTCCACTGAGCACCGGAGCGGCCATAGAAGGTATTGTAGATGTTCAGGGCCAGCATTTCACTGGCGTTGGCAGGTTCGCCTGCGGTCAAAGCAACGTTCTGGTCGAACAGCTTAAAGCTGTTGGTCAGGGTCAGGAAGGTGCAGATGGTGATGCTGGGCATGACCATGGGCAGCTTGATCTTGAACAGGATCTCGCGGTCAGAAGCACCGTCGATCTTGGCAGCCTCGATCAGGTCACCGGGCACGCTCTGCAGACCGGCAACGTAGATGATCATCATATAACCAATCTGCTGCCAGCACATCAGAATGACCAGACCGACGAAACCGGCCTTGGCATCCAGTGCCAGCAGGGGCTTTTGCAGGTTTGCCAGCACGCCGTTGAGCAGGATCTGCCAGATGTAGCCCAGCAGGATGCCGCCGATCAGGTTGGGCATAAAGTAGACGGTACGGAAGATGTTGGTGCCCTTGATGCCGCGGGTCAGCACGATTGCAATGGCAAAGGCGCAGACATTGATGAGCACGGTGGAGACCACAGTGAACGCTGCCGTAAAGCCGAAAGCGTGCAGGAAGGTGGAATCCTGGAACACGGAAATATAGTTCTGGATGCCCACAAAGGTGGTCTTGCTCACGGTGGTGAAGCGCTGGAAGGAAAGGAAGATGCCCCAGATAAAGGGCCAGATAAAGCCGATGATGAACGCGATCAGCGTAGGAAGCACGAACACCGGCCAATATTTGCTGATGGCCTTTTGCATGATATACCTCCAAAACAAAAGGAGGCGGGCGAACAGCTCGCCCGCCTCCCATTACGGTTTACACAAATAAAAGGGGAAAGAGAAAACCGAGAATGCTTAGCCGTTTGCCAGCTTGTACTCCTTGGCCCAGCCATCAACGAAGGCAGTGACAACGGCGTTCCAATCGCCGGTGCCTGCTGCGTAAGCGGTCAGAGCAGAACCAACACCATTCTTCCACTCCTCGGAAGGCATGGTGGAGAAGCACCAGTCAACACTGGTCTTGCCAGCTGCAACGTAGTCGTTTGCAATGGCGATCAGGGGGTTGGTGGAATCCTTTGCAGCCTTGAAGGGGATAACAAAGCCCATATCGTCGGCCATTGCGCTGGTGCCGGTCTCGGAGGTGACACACCAGTACAGGAAGTCCAGAGTGGCCTGAATGTCCTCGTCAGAAGAGGTGTTGTTCACGCACCAGAAGTTCTCGGAACCGGTGCACAGGCCCTGGTTCTCCTCGCCCTCAGCGCCGATGTAGATGGGCAGCATACCCAGGTTGTCGTCGCCCAGATCCTTCACGTCGCTGTAAGCCCAGGTGCCGTTCTGATAGAAGACAGCCTTTTTACCAACAAACTCTGCCACGGCATCGTTGCCGGTCTTGGAAGCCAGCAGCGTGGGATCGCAGGTGGAATCGGTGATGTACAGATCCCAGATCTGCTTGTAGTTGTCGAGGTAGGTGCCCTTGATAGCGTCGGTGGAGCTGATGCCGTCTGCCTTGTACTCGTAGTAGATGGGCAGGTTTGCCAGATGAGTCTTGAAACGCCAGTCAGAAGAACCGTCCATGCCAGCGGAGGTGAAAGCACCGTCCACACCCAGCTCAGCCTTACGGGCCTGAATGTCATCAGCGACCTTCTTCAGGTCGGCAAAGCCCTTGATGTCCTCCTGCTTGTAACCGGCAGCGGTCAGCAGTTCCTTGTTGTAGATAATGCCGTAGGTCTCAATGACGTATGCAATGCTGGTAACAGCATCGCCGTCCTTCAGTGCAAAGGAATCGCTGGTCAGCTCGCCGTACAGCTGGCTGCCGGACAGGTCGTAGCAGTAATCCTTCCAGTTTGCCAGACCAACAGGGCCGTTCACCTGGAACAGGTGGGAGCCTCGCTCTTCTCCATCTCGCTCATCAGGGTGGTCTCGTACTGGCCGGAAGCGGCGGTGACAACGGTCACAGGCACGCCGGTCTCCTTGGTGTACTCAGCGGCCAGATCCTGCCAATCCTGATCCTGCTCGGGCTTGAAGTTCAGGTAATAGACCTTGCCGTCTGCCTTTGCAGCGGTGCTGGAAGCAGCGGTAGAACTGGCAGCAGAGGAAGCGGTGCTGCTGGAAGAGCCGCCGCAGGCAGCCAGACCCAGAGCAGCGGCAGAAACGCCAGCGGCCTTCAGGAAGTTACGACGAGTGATCATCTTTTTCATAATAAGTTCTCCTTCTTATTAAAATTACAGATCAACTATATACTCTCCGTCCTTCGACGGAGGGAATACAAAATTTAAATTGCCCTTACGCTTTCGCCCTGCTGCAATTCCGGCTGCAAGGTCACGGTCTGGGCGGGGGAGCCATGCTCGATCTGCCGCACCAACAGTTCGATGCTTTGCAGTGCGATCTGCTCGCTGGGCTGGACGATGGTGGTCATCACCGGTACACAGTAGCGGGACATCGTGATACCGTCAAAGCCGATCACCGAAACATCCTCCGGTACCCGCAACCCGGCGCTTACCAGCGCCCGGATGGCGCCAAAGGCGATGACATCGCTCATGGCGAAGAGGGCGGTGAACTCTGCCCGTCGGGCCAGCAGACTGTTCATGGCGTGGTAGGCGGATTCGAAATCGTAGTTGGACAGGCCGTACAGCTTGTCGTTGAACACAATGCCCGCATCCTCCATGGCCTGCTGTGCACCCTTGCGGCGCATCAGACTGGGGTAGCTGGTCACCGGACCGCCTAAAACGGCGATCTTGCGGTGCCCCTGCCGGATCAGGTAGTCCACAGCGGTATAGGCCGCTGCCCGGTCATCTACGCCCACCATGGAAAGGTTGGGGAAGTCCAGCTCGTCCGTGACCAGCGTGGTGAGCACCGAGGGAACATTGATACGGTCAAAGCCCCGCTGGAAGTTGGCTACGCTGCCGCCCAAGAAGATGATGCCTTTGGGCTTGATCTCCCGCAGGATCTTTTCGGCGGCGTCGATCTCGTTGGCGTTCTCGTCCAAGTAAGAGACGATGCCGTTGTATCCGTACAGGGTGGCGGCGCGCTGGAGCTGCACCAGAAAATCAGAAAAGAAGATGTTCCGGGTGCCCTTTACCACAAACACAAGGCTGCGGGACTGCTGAATCTTCAGCTGTCGGGCGTTGGTGTTGGGCACAAACCCGGCCTCCCGCATCACCTTCAGAACGTGCTCCTTGGTCTCCGGGCGGACATCCGGCCTGTCGTTGATCACACGGGAGATGGTGCTGACAGAGCAACCGCTGATCCGTGCGATGTCCTTGATGGTCAGGTTTGCCATGTCGGCGGGCCTCACTTTCTGAAAGTGTTTCGGGAACGTTGTCGGGAACGTTCCCAGCGACATTAGTATGGCACATTCTGTATAAAAAATCAATAAGTGTGATACAACTTTGTACAAGGTGTGCAATGCCGACCCTCGCATTTGTGCAGTTTGATTTGCGCGCAAAGCAGCAAATCTGAAAATACCGATAATTCCCGGTACAAGTCATAAACAACCGGGACAATCGTACCGGTTTGTAACTTTTTGCGCGAAAAACGCTTCCCGGTACACAGCTGAATGTGCTATACTATGTGAAAAAAGGAGAGGGGGCAAAATGTTATGATCTTATCCTTACAGGGTTGCATGGCAGTGGGAAAGACCACGGCAGCCCGCTATCTGGAACAGCACTGCCAACAGGTACAGGTTTGTTTTGAGGACAACGCTGCCGTCCTTGCAGAGATAAAGCAGCGTGGGTTGAATAAGAACAGCTATGCGGACTATCTGGAGATCCAACGGCTTTTTTTGCGCAATGAGCTGCGCCGCGGGCAGAAAGCAAAAAAAGTACCCCCACGCCGTGATGGATTTCGGCGCGGAGGAGATTGAGTTCTACACCTTGAACTACCCCAAAAGCAGGGGGCTGGAGTGGAAGATCGAAGCGATCCGGCAGGCTTTGGCCCCGGAGCTTGCAGCGGTGCAGGCTTGTATGCCGGAGCACATTCTGTTTCTGGACGCTTCCGAAGCCGTCCTGCGTGCCCGTAAAGCGGGAGATACCACCCGTTCCCGGGAATTCTTTGCGTATTACCTGAACCACCTTCTGCCGCTGAAACGGGAATGGTTCCGGGAAAAGAAAACGTAACATTTCTTTCTACCGACGGGCTGACCGCTCGGCAGGTGGGGGAGAAGGTAAAACATTGGTGTGAACAGTATATCTAACGCAAGCAAAAAAGCGCTCTCACCTTGTCATCGGTGAGAGCGCTTTGCTGATTGCTGATTATTTTGATCGGGTTGGTTTTTTAAAGATTAGTCGCTGACGTAGGGCATCAGAGCAACGTGACGAGCACGCTTGATGGCGATGGTCAGTGCGCGCTGATGGTAAGCGCAGGTGCCGGTCACACGGCGGGGAATGATCTTAGCACGCTCAGAGACGTACTTACGCAGACGGGGCACGTCCTTGTAATCGATGGTGTCGATGCGATCGACACAGAAGCTGCAAACCTTCTTGCGGCCGCGACGCATGGGGCGTGCGGGGCGAGAGCCTTCGGTTCTTTCAAAAGCCATTGCTTATTACCTCCTATAAGAATTGAACGGTCAGACCGTTACGGAATCAGAACGGCAGGTCATCACTGTCATCAATGACAGCAAAATCATCTGCACTGCCGGCGGAATAGCTGGGAGCTGCCTCCACAGCAGCCGGACGGGCAGGGGCTGCGTTCTGGTAGGCGGGAGCAGAATTCTGATAATTTGCTCCACCGCCCTGATTGCTGCTCTTGGGGCCTGCAAAGCTGATGTTGTTGGCTACGACTTCCACAGCCGTGCGATTGTTGCCGTTCTTATCCTGATACTGGCGGGTCTGAAGAGAGCCTTCAATGGCGATCAGACTGCCTTTCTGGAAATACTTAGAAACAAACTCGGCCTGAGAACGCCAGGCAACGATATCAATGAAGTCAGCCTGACGCTGCTCACCCTGACGCACAAAATTGCGGTCGCAGGCAATGCGGAAGCTGCACACATTGGTGCCCTGGGGCGTGGTGCGGAGTTCAGGATCCGCCACAAGACGGCCCATGATAGCAACAACATTCAACATTTTACGGTCTCCCTTTCTGTCACGAAAAGATTACTCCTCGTGGGCAACGATCAGGCTGCGCATAACACCTTCAGTGATCTTGTACACACGGTCCAGCTCAGCGGGGAAGCTGGGCTCGCTGGTGAAGTTGATCACAGTGTAAACGCCTTCCTCCTCGTCGTTGATGGGGTAGGCCAGACGGCGCTTGCCCCACTCGTCGATGGAATCGATCGTACCGTTGCTCTCGATCAGGGTCTTGAACTTACCAACCAGAGCGGCGGTAGCCTCCTCGTCGAGAGCGGCGCTGGTAATCAGCATGGTTTCGTACTTTGCCATTTTGTAGCACCTCCTTTTGGACTTAAGGGCCTCAAGGTTATGAGGCCAAGGGTACACACGACATGCGGCATCGCCTGCCGTGTGCGGCGTGTCTGTTCAGACAGCAATTTATTATAGCAAGTCCCTGCTGTTTTGTCAAGCCCTGCGGCCCAAAAATCCGCACAAAAATTTGTGCTGAAGCTTTGGTGAACTTTGTCTGTTTTTTTAACGAGAAAAATTGAGAATCATTTTGATTTTGGCAATGAGCGGCGATATAATAAAGAAATAGGATGGCGGGCGCGGCCGGCCGCCCTGTATAAAGAAATAGAACGGAGGAAGACAAATTTATGTATTCTGTTTTTCGGAACCTTGCCATCATCATCCTCAGTGCCAAGTTCTTCGGGCTGGTGGCCCGTAAGTGCAAGGCACCGCAGGTGGTGGGCGAGATCATTGCGGGCCTGATCATTGGGCCCTGCCTGCTGAACCTTGTGCATATCAGCGATACCATTTCTATCTTTGCGGAGATCGGCGTGGTGCTGCTGATGTTCTCCACGGGCCTTGGCACCAATCTGAAGGAGCTGATCAAAGCAGGCCCCATCGCAACACTGATCGCCTGTGTGGGCGTGGCGGTGCCGCTGGCAGGGGGCACGCTCCTTTATAGTCTGTTCTACGGCTTCTCGGCGTTGGGCAGCCAGGAGTTCTACCGTGCTCTCTTCATCGGTACCATTATGACCGCCACCAGTGTGTCCATCACCGTGGCCACCCTGCAGGAGATGGGCCACCTGAAGAGCTTCCTTGGCACCACCATCGTCAGCGCCGCCGTCATCGATGATGTCATCGGCATCGTGGTGCTGACCTGTGTGCTGGGAGCCAGCTCCGGTACCGGTACGGGGCTGGGCAAGGTGCTGATGAACACCGTGCTGTTCTTCGCCACCGCCATCGGCGTGGGCATCATTACCCATTACGCCATGAAGTGGCTGGACAAGCGCAACCCCCACACCCAGCGCATCACCATCGTCAGTATGGCATTCTGCTTTGCCATGGCCTACATTGCTGAGGCTTACTTCGGTATTGCAGACATCACCGGTGCCTACATCGCAGGCATCGTCCTGTGCACTCTGGAGGATGCCCCCTATGTGGAGCGCCGAGTGGACATCAGCAACTATGTGCTGTTTGCTCCCATCTTCTTCGCCAGCATCGGCCTGAAGACAGATATCAGCGGCCTGACCCCGGAGATCCTGCTGTTCAGCGTGTGCTTCGTGGTGGTGGCCCTGATCACCAAGATCATCGGCTGCGGGCTGGCGGCCAAGGTCTGCAGGTTCAGCTGGGGTGATTCCCTCAAGGTGGGTGTTGGCATGATGACCCGCGGCGAGGTGGCCCTGATCGTGGCCCAGAAGGGCCTGGACATCGGCGTGGTGGATTCCGTCTACTTCACCGCCGTCATCCTGCTCATCGTCGTGTCCAGTGTGGCCACTCCGCTGGTCCTGAAAGCGCTGTTTACTAAAATGCCTGTGCAGCCGCATCCCAGTCAGGCAAAGCAGTAAGGGAGCTCTGCCAGAACCCTCTTGATGTTTTCCAAAACGACAGCAGCACCTCACCAGAAATGGCGGGGTGCTGCTGCTTTATGGGGAGAAACGGGGCGAAAAGTTTTCGCAAACGGTGCAAAACGGGCTGAAAAGCGGGGCCCTTTTGTGAATAGTGCTAAAGAAATGGCGAAATCCTTGTAAAAATAACAGCAGGTGGTATAATTTACCTGTAAAACGAAAATGATTGGCTCAAAAGAAACAAACTTGGAGGGATTTACATGAAAACTGTAGCGCAGACCGTGATCGAGGCAGATCGCTTCTATACCATCGCTGCCAAGGGCGGCAGTGTCATTCAGGCCGTGGAGAAGGCCACCAACGGGGGCGATATCCGCCTGGGCAAGTACGAGCACAAGCCCGAGCAGGAGTGGGCCTTTGTGCGCGAGGGTGACGGCGTGTACCGCATCCGCAACCGTGCATCCGGCAAGCTGATCGACCTGATGATGACCGGCACCGCCAATGGCACCTGGCTGCACCTGTGGGAGGATGTGGGCGGCACTTCCCAGATGTGGGCCGTGGAGCCCACCCCCGCCGGCACCGTCCGTCTGCGCTCTTCCTGGGCCAGCGGCAAGTGCATCGATACCGTGGGCATGGGTGCCAACGATGGTGCCATCCTGCAGATCTGGCAGGAGGCCGCAGGCGATGACCAGCTGTGGACCATTTCCGAGGTGAAGGACCGTGCAAAGCGTGCCCCTGCCAAGAAGGCAGAGGAGCCCATTGTAGAGGCTGCACCTGTGGTCGAGAGCGCTCCTGCAGAGGAGGCAAAGCCGGAGGTCAAGGAAGAGCCCGTTGTGGAGGAAAAGCCCGTGGAGGAGCCTGCAAAGGCTGAGGAAAAGCCCGCTGAGCCTGTTAAGGCCGAAGAGGTGAAGGCGGAGCCTGTCAAGGCCGCTGCTCCCGCTGCCAAGGCTCCCGCAAAGAAGCCCGCCGCCAAAAAGACCAGCCGCGCCGCCCGCAAAAAGGCCGCTGCCGCTAAAAAGTAAGTAATACAAGTAAAAGCAGCTGCATTCCGTAAAAACACGGAGTGCAGCTGCTTTTTTGTTGCGATCTTACAGGCCTCTCCTACGAGGAGAACTGGAACGAAACGTCTGAGAAGGTCAGACGTGCATCATGCCGCGCTGTGCATGGATGCGGAATTTGAGTGCGGCGGCGATAAAGCCCTTGAACAGGGGATGAGCGCGGTTGGGGCGGCTCTTGAATTCGGGGTGGAACTGTGCGCCCAGATGGAAGTCACGGCCGGGCAGCTCCACGGTCTCCACCAGACGGCCGTCAGGGCTGGTGCCGGAAATGACCAGTCCGGCATCCTCCATCTCCTGACGGAACTCGTTGTTGAACTCGTAGCGGTGGCGGTGACGCTCCCAGATCTCAGCCTCGCCGTAGCACTCGGCCATCTTGGTGCCGGGTTTGACGGTGCAGGGGTACTTGCCCAGACGCATGGTGCCGCCCTTGGGGATGTTGCCCTGCTGGTCGGCCATCAGAGCAATGACATTGTGGGCACCATCGGGGGTGAACTCGCTGGAATTGGCATCGGCATAGCCCAGCACGCCGCGTGCGAACTCCATCACCATGATCTGCATTCCCAGGCAGATGCCAAAGTAGGGGATCTGGTTCTCACGGGCATACTGTGCGGCCTGGATCATACCCTCGATGCCGCGGTCGCCAAAGCCGCCGGGCACGATGATGCCGTCCACGTCGGCAAACACTTCTTTGCAGGCATCCTGATCGATCAGATCCTCGCTCTCCACCCACTTGATGTCTACCTGACTGTCGTTCTCAAAACCGGCGTGGTACAGGCTCTCCATCACGGAAAGATAAGCGTCGTGCAGTTTGACGTACTTGCCTACCAGCGCAATGGTGCAGGTCTTGCTGCGGGTGGCAATGCGGGAGACCACACCCTTCCACTCGGTCAGGTCGGCGGGGGGCACGTCCAGCTTGAGCTTTTCCACCACCACATCATCCAGACCGTTGGTGTGGAGCATCAGCGGGCACTGGTACAGGCTGGGCATGGTCAAGTTCTCAATGACGCACTCAGGCTTGACATTGCAGAAGGTGCTGATCTTGCGGCGGATATCGCCGCCCACGCTGCCGTCAGCACGCAGGATGATGATATCGGGGTTCACGCCCATGCCCTGCAGCTCCTTGACGGAGTGCTGGGCCGGCTTGGACTTGTACTCGTCGGAGCCGGAGATATAGGGCACCAGCACAACATGGATGTAGCAGCAGTTGTCGCGGCCCTGCTCCAGGCCCACCTGACGGATGGCCTCCAGGAAGGGCTGGCTCTCAATATCGCCGGTGGTGCCGCCGATCTCGGTAATGACCACATCGGCATCGGTAGAGGATGCCATGTTGTAGATGTAATTCTTGATCTCGTTGGTGATGTGGGGGATGATCTGGACGGTCTGACCCAGATAAGCGCCCTGGCGCTCCTTGTTCAGCACGTTCCAGTACACCTTGCCGGTGGTCAGATTGGAGTACTTGTTCAGATTTTCGTCGATGAAGCGCTCATAGTGACCCAGATCAAGGTCGGTCTCAGTGCCGTCATCGGTCACGAACACCTCACCGTGCTGCAGGGGGCTCATGGTACCCGGGTCCACGTTTACATAAGGGTCCAGCTTCTGGCTGGCGACCTTCAGCCCGCGGCACTTGAGCAGGCGGCCCAGAGAAGCCGCCGTGATGCCCTTGCCCAGACCGGAGACAACGCCGCCGGTCACAAAGATGAATTTTGCCATTTGTTCAGTCCTCCTCTAATTTATCTTTCAGAGATCATTCTTTCCCAGTGCGGATGCGCCTGCATCCGGAACAAAACATACAACACCAAATTATAATCCTAATCCTCGTAAGAATCAAGGATTTCCTGTGCAATTTCTGCACGGCTGCGCCGGGTGTCCATGGCGCGCTTTTCAATGTAGCGGTGGGCGGCATCCTCGCTCATCTGCTCCCGCTCCACCAGACAGCATTTTGCATGGCTGACCAGCCGTACCTGTGCGATCTTTTCCTGCATCCGCGCGTTTTCCTGCCGGAGCAGCTGCAGGCGGTGGTTGCTGGCCGCGGCCAGATGGATGGCCTGCAGGAACAGCGTGTTGGAGAACGGCTTGCTCAGCAGCAGCACCCCCTGCTCACTCATGGGGGCCAGCAGCTGCTCGGCGGCGGCTGCCTTGGCCAGCAGCACCACGCCTGCGTCTGTTTTTTCTACGGCAGAGGAACATAGCTCGTGGCCGAACTCGTCCGGGAGAGGCGCGTTGACCACGATCAACTCAAAATCAGATTCCAGCATCCTGCGCCGGGCCTCGGCACCACTGGGGATGATCGTAGGCCGGGTGTATCCCAGCTCTGCCAGCCGCGCGGAGATGTACTCGTTGGAGCTTGCTCCGGCGCTCACGATCAGAGCACGTCCCATTTGAATCGCTCCTTTCTCTTACATCCAGGCAAGGGGCCGAATCATTGCCCCTTCGTACTTTCCCTCAAAAGCGGTTCAGATGGCGTTGAAGTAGTGCACCCGCTCGTACTCTGCCGGGTCGGCGGCAGCTTTCAGGGCGGCACAGCGCTTCAGTTCTTCCTCATAGTACCGATGCGAAAGCTCTTCCGGCAGCACGCGGTGCAGAAATTCGCTCTCCTGCGCGGCCTGCACGGCCTCCTCCAGCGTGGAAGGCAGTCTTTCCAGCCCAAGACCTGCGGCCTCGGTGGGATCGAACAGGTTCTTGTTGATGGGGGCCTGCAGCACCATCCGGTGCTCGATGCCGTCCAGACCGGCGGCCAGCACCAGACCCACGGCCAGATAGGGGTTGCAGGCAGGGTCAGGGCTGCGCAGTTCCATGCGGCAGTTGTTGCCCTTGACCTGCGGGATGCGCACCAGCTGGCTGCGGTTCTGGCGGCTCCAGCTCACATAGCGGGGGGCCTCGTCACAGCCAAAGCGCTGGTAGCTGTTGGGCAGGGGATTGGTGAACACGGTCAGCTCCCGGCTGTGGGCCAGAACACCCGCCATAAAGCTGCCTGCAATGCTGTCCGGGGCAATGTCGCCCTCAAACAGATTGCGGCCGTCCATGCAGAGCGAAAGGTTGATGTGCAGGCCGCTGCCTGCCTGATCCGGCAGGGGCTTGGGCAGGAAACTGGCGTGGATGCCGTTGCGCATGGCAACAGCCCGCACGATCTGCTTGAACATCATCACATTGTCGGCTGTTTTCAGGGGGCCGGCGTAGTGGCAGTCGATCTCGTTCTGGCCGTGGCCGCTCTCGTGGTGGCTGTGCTGGGGGCTCATGCCCATCTGCTCCATGGTCAGGCAGATATCCCGGCGCAGGTTCTCACCTGCATCCAGCGGGGCTACATCAAAGTAGCCGCCAAAGTCGATGGGGATGCGGGTGGGGCGGCCCCGGTCGTCATTCTCAAACAGGTAGAACTCGCACTCTGCCCCCACGTTGCAGGTCAGCCCCAGTTTGCGGAAGCTGCGGCTCATCTGGCGCAGGAAGCCGCGGCAGTTGCCGCCAAAGGCAGCGCCGTCCGGCTTTTCCACGTCACAGAAGAACTGCATCACCCGGCCCTCGGTGGGCCGCCAGGGCAGGATGGTTACGGTGGAAAGATCGGGCCGGAGCACAAGATCGCTCTCCTCCACCTTCATAAAACCGGCAATGGAGCTGCCGTCAAAGCAGACACCATCCTCCATGGCCTTGGGCAGGTCGCTGGCAAGCACGGCGATGTTTTTCTGGGTGCCAAAGATATCGCAGAAGGCAAAGCGGACGAATTTGACGTTGTTGTCCTCCACAAAATCAAGGATGTCCTGTTGGGTATTATAGCTCATAGTGGTTCCCTCCGAGCCGCAGGGCGCGGCAAATGGCACAACAGTGCAAAACTGGAAAAATCAGCTTGTGTTCTTAAAAAACGCCTAAAGGCCTGCTTCGTATGCGCAAAGCAGGTCTTTAGGCTGGTGTAAGAAATAGGAAAAGGGAAATGGCTTAAAAATCCAACAACCCAGCGATGCTTATCAAGCTATGTCAGAAAGATCAGACATAGTAGAGCATCTTGCTGTAGCTGGGCAGAGGCCAGTAGTCCTCACCGCAGACGGTCTCGGCATCGTCAGCAGCGGCGCGCAGAGCATCCATCTTGGGCAGAACGTCATCGTGGAAGGAGACAGCCTTGGCACTCTCATCGGTCATGGCCTCAGCGGTATCCACGGCAGCCTGCAGGGCATCGATGGCATCGCTCATGGCATCGGCATCGGTGGACAGGCGGGTGAGGGTCTTGGTCTCGCTGCGCACGCTGATGGCCTCGCTGACGGCCAGCTTGGATGCAGCGGTGTTGGCAACCTCGCTCATGTAGGAGTTGATGGCGGGCAGCAGCTGCTTGCGGGCCATCTCCAGCATGGTCAGAGCCTCGATGTTGATGATCTTGGAGTAGTGCTCCATCTCGACCTCGTAACGGCTGTGCATCTCTACCTTGGTCAGAACACCGAAATCCTCCATCAGCTGGATGTTCTTCGGGTCGATCAGTGCGGGCAGAGCAGCGGGCGTGTTCTTCTTGTTGGGCAGGCCGCGGCGTGCTGCTTCCTCTTCCCACTCGGCAGTGTAGCCGTTGCCGTTGAAGATGACACGGCGGTGGTCACGGATGGTGCGCTTGACCAGGGCAATGGCGGCACTGGTAAAGTCCTCAGCACCCTCCAGCTCGTCGGCGTAGCCCTTCAGCTCCTTGGCAACAGCGGTGTTCAGGATGGTGTCGCAGTCGCTCAGGTTCTGAGCAGAGCCGGGCATACGGAACTCGAACTTGTTGCCGGTAAAGGCAAAGGGAGAGGTGCGGTTGCGGTCGGTGGTGTCCTTGCTGAACTTAGGCAGGACATCCACGCCCAGATCCATCTTCATCTTCACGGGGCCGGCATAAGGAGAATCAGATGCAATGGCATCGATAACAGCTTCCAGCTCCTCGCCCACAAAGATCGAGATGATGGCCGGGGGTGCCTCATTGGCACCCAGACGGTGGTCGTTGCCCGGGGTGGCTACAGAGGTGCGCAGCAGGTCGGCGTACTCGTCCACTGCCTTGATGACGGCGGCAAGGAACACCAGGAACTGCAGGTTCTCCATGGGGGGTGTCACCGGGATCCAGCAGGTTCTCCTCGGTGGTGGACAGCGACCAGTTGTTGTGCTTGCCGCTGCCGTTCACGCCCTCAAAGGGCTTCTCGTGCTGCAGGCAGACCAGACCGTACTTGGGCGCGATCTTCTTCATCATCTCCATGGTCAGCAGGTTGTGGTCAATGGCAACATTGGTGGTGTCGAAGATGGGGGCCAGCTCATGCTGGCAGGGAGCCACTTCGTTGTGCTTGGTCTTGGCGGGCACGCCCAGCTTCCACAGCTCCTCGTCCAGCTCCTTCATGAACGCAGAAACCTCGGGACGGATGACACCGAAGTAGTGCTCCTCCAGCTCCTGACCCTTGGCAGAGGGAGCGCCGAACAGGGTGCGGCCGGTGAGAATCAGATCCTGACGTGCCTCGTAGTCCTCCTTCTTGACAAGGAAGTACTCCTGCTCGGGGCCGACGGTGGTGGAAACGTAGTCCACATCCTTGCCGAACAGCTTCAGGATGCGGACGGCCTGACCGGACAGTGCGTTCATGGAACGCAGCAGGGGAGTCTTTTTATCCAGAGCCTCGCCGGTGTAGCTGACGAATGCGGTGGGGATGCACAGCACGTCATCCTTCACAAAGGCGTAGCTGGTGGGGTCCCATGCGGTGTAGCCGCGTGCCTCACAGGTGGCGCGCAGACCACCGGAAGGAAAGGAGGATGCATCGGGCTCGCCGCGTACCAGCTCCTTGCCGGAGAACTCCATGATGGCGGTGCCGTCGCCCACAGGGCTGACGAAGCCATCGTGCTTCTCGCTGGTGATGCCGGTCAGGGGCTGGAACCAGTGGGTGTAATGGGTGGCACCCAGCTCCATAGCCCAGCGCTTCATCACGCTGGCAACGACGTTTGCCACCTCGATATCCAGCGGAGCACCCTTGTGCAGGGTGTTCTTCAGGCTCTTGTAGGTAGCGCTGGGCAGGCGCTCCTTCATAACGTGCTCATTAAAGACCTTGCTGCCGTAGATCTCCATAACATTTGCTGCCATAAATCCTACTCCTTACTTGATCTTACTTTTTTCTTTCGCCTTGGGTCTGCCGCAATGCAAAAACCCAAAGCTTGCTTACATCTTAACAAAAACGGCGCTGCGAGTCAGGAGGTGACCCACAGCGCCGTTGCTGTCTATGGCTAAAATTATAGTCTTTGCGGGCAAAAAAGGCAATTGACAAAACTGACGATTCTGTACAAACACGATCTCGGATTTTTGGAACAACCGCGATTGGTACGACTTTTACGGGAGAAAAGCCCCTTTCAGAACAGCCTTTTCCAGCCGGAATGTGCGCAGCGCGCGGCAATTGTTCTTATTGTAAAAGCATCAGATGACCTGAAACAGGAAAAACTTGAGGTAATTCGTCTCCGGCACGCCCCACAGAATGGGATGATCCGGTGCCTGCTGCTTTACCTCGATCTGCCGCAGCTGCCGGTGGGCGTCCTTGGCGGCGGCGCGCAGCATCTTGATGAACAACTCCTCGGTGGCAAAGTGGGAGCAGCTGGCAGTGGCCAGATACCCGCCCCGGGGCAGCAGCTTCATGGCGCGGTAGTTGATCTCCTTATAGCCGCGCATGGCATTCTCCACCGTGCGGCGCGCCTTGGTAAAGGCAGGGGGATCCAGAATGATGAAGTCGTAGGGGTGGCCCTCCTTTTCCAGCCGGGGCAGCAGGGCAAAGGTGTCCTCGCAGAGGAAATCCATGTTGTCAAGGCCGTTGCGGTCGGCGTTGCGCTTTGCCATGGCAATGGCTTCGGCGCTGATGTCGGCAGCAGTCACCCGGGCTGCCCCGCCCTTGGCCGCGTTCAACGCAAAGCTGCCGGTATGGGTAAAGCAGTCCAGCACGGTGTGCCCGGCGGCAAGGCGTGCTACCGCCCGACGGTTATATTTCTGGTCAAGGAAAAAGCCGGTCTTTTGCCCGTTTTCAAAGTCCACATGGTAGTACACGCCGTTTTCACAGATCTCGGTCTGGGTGGTTTCCGGGTGGCTCTCGCCGGACAGGGTGAACCAGCCCTTGTTTTGTTCCAGCCCCTCCTTGGCGCGCAGGGCTTCGTCGTTGCGCTCATAGATGCCGTCAATGGTCTGTCCGTCCGCCCGCAGCACCTCAGCCAAAAGCGGGAAGAGCACCGGCTTCAGCTTTTCCATGCCTACGCTCAGGGTCTGGGTGACCAGAACATTGTTGAACCGGTCTACCGTCAGACCGGGGAACTGGTCTGCTTCGCCAAAGATGAAGCGGCAGGCAGAGAGGTCGGCAGGCTCCAGCGCCGTTTTGCGGTACGCCCATGCGTACTCCACCCGGCGGCGCCAGAAGGCGGCGTCAAAGGTGTCGTTGGCGTTGCGGGAAATAAGGCGTACCCGGATCTTGCTTTGCAGAGAGAGAAAACCGGTGCCGAGATAGGCGCCCTTGGGGCTGACCACATCCACCAGCGTGCCGTTTTCCGGCTCGGTGCCGGGTGCTTCCAGAATATCGTTCTCGTACACCCAGGGGTGCCCGCCCACCAAAAGCCCTTCGGCGTGCTTGTTGACTTTATATACAGGATAAGTGCGTTCGCTTTTCATAAAATGCTCCTTCAACTAAGAATGCGCAAAATGATGCTTGTTCTGCTCTTTATCATAACATAAAAATATGATAGAATAAATACAAAATTTTGCGGAAGGAAGAGAATGCTATGGAGATCGAACGCAAATGGATGGTGACCGGCTGGCCGGAGGGGCTTCCCCTTGAGGAAGAGTTCACTATGCGGCAGGGCTATATCAGCGTGCAGCCCACGGTGCGCATCCGGGAGGAGGCACTGACCGGCGGCAGCACCGACTATATCCTCTGCTTCAAGTCCGCCGGGGGCCTTGCACGGGAAGAGATCGAGCGCAGCATCGATAAAGACCTGTTTGTGCAGCTGGAAGAGAAGATCATCGGCAAGCCCCTGATCAAAAAGGTGCGCCGGAGCTACCGCCTGCCGGACGGCGCGGTGCTGGAAGTGAACCATGTGGACGAGGGCTTGCCCACAGCGTTCTGGTACGCCGAGGTGGAATACCCTACGGTGGAAGCCGCGCTCAGCTGGCAGCCGGAAGCCTGCGGCCTTGCGGCATACCTCAACGATGAAGTAACGAACCAGCCCGGCCAGAGCATGGGCGCATACTGGGTGCAAACCAGAGGGTAACGCCGATAATACTGTGAAGGGAATGACTGTTTACGAAAAAGATCAAGCTGAAACTGGAGCTCCAGTATAACTCACCGGTGATCCTTACCTTTTTTCTGCTGTCCATGCTGGTGCTGCTGGCAGACGGCTGGACGAACGGCTGGAGCACCATGAACCTGTTCTGCGTGTACCGCTCTTCGTGGCGGGACCCGCTGGGCTATATCCGGCTGTTCGGTCATGTGCTGGGCCATGCAAACTGGGAGCATTTTCTCAACAATATGCTGCTGTTGTTGGTGGTGGGCCCGCCCATGGAGGAAAAATACGGCAGCATCCCGCTGCTCAAGGGCATTTTGTTCACCGCGCTGGTCACCGGCGTGCTGCAATGTATCCTGTTCCCCCACACGGGGCTGTTGGGTGCATCCGGCATCGTGTTCATGCTCATCATGCTGTCCTCGCTGGCGGGCTTTTCCGGCGGCATCCCGGTCACCATGCTGCTGGTGGCGGCACTGTACTTCGGCCAGCAGGTGTATGATATCATCTTTGCGCACGATAATGTGGCAAACTTTATGCACATTGTAGGCGGCTTGTGCGGCACCGCCTTCGGCTATTACTGCGCCCTCCATCGCCACCCGGCGCGCAGCCGCAGATAGCAGATAAAAGAGAAGAATTATAGATACAAACGGGATACCGGAACGTCTGTGGACGCTCCGGTATCCCGTTTTCACAAGAAAGAAAAATAATGAGTGCGACAAACTGGAATTTATACCCGGTACTTATCTCGATTTATAGTCATATCAACCAAATGAAATACAAGTAAGATAATAAAAAAAACGGAAGCTATTATTATTCCTGCGCCCGGCTTGATAAAATCAATTATACCGCCAAGACAAAAGAGCATTGCCCATGTCTTAATCCGTTTTCCAGTAACTCTGCATATTTTCTCTGTGTTTAATCCAGTATAATCTCCTGATAAAAACAGCACACTTCTTTCTGTATTCCTTGATTTGATAAAAAATCTTCCAACAAAAAAGAGAACAGTTGCCATCAGTAAATCAATAAATATAATTATTATTTTCATTTTCAACACCTCTAATTCTAAGTTTACAACTTTCGATTTGTTGAACTAAGCCGAGTATACCATACCAGCCAATGAAAGTAAACCCCTCTAGGGGAGAATTGGCTGAAAAAGCGTTCAAAGTGCACCGCAGAGCGCTTCAAACGCGAACGATAAAAATATTACTTCCATCCCCGGTCGGTGGGGTCCAGCATTCCGGCGGCGGAATATACCAGCGCGTTGCAGATGGCAGCGGCAACGTTGCTGCCGCCCTTACGCCCCATGGCAACAATGGCGGGCACGCCGTGGGCGGTACACACCTCAAACAGCCACTCCTTGCTCTCCACCACGTTCACAAAGCCCACCGGCACCCCGATGACCAGCGCAGGACACAGCCCGGCGGTTTCGATCAGGTCGGCAATGGTCAGCAGCGCTGTGGGTGCGTTGCCCACCGCAAGGATGGCACCGGGATGCTCGGCGGCAGCTCTTTGCATGGAGGCTACTGCCCGGGTAGTGCCGTTGGCCTTTGCCAGCGCGGCTACCTCCGGGTCGGCCATGTAGCACAGTGCTGTGCCGCCCAGCCGCGCAAGCCCCGGCTTTGTAATGCCGGAAAGCGCCATGTTGGTGTCGGTAACGATGGGTGCAGCGGCTTGCAGCGCCGCCACGCCCGCCGCCACCGCGCCGGGGGTGAAGCGCAAATTGCGGGCGTAGTCAAAATCGGCGGTGGTATGGATGACCCGCTTGACCACGGCGGCAGTCTCCGGCGGCGGAGTCAGACCCAGTGCTTCCAGCTCTGCGGTGATGATAGAAAGGCTCGTCCGTTCGATGTCGGCGGGCAGATGATGCTGTGGGGTCATAGGGTGCTCCTCCCTTCCAGTCCCATGGCGGCGTACAGGGCGTTCATGTCCAGCGCCCGGCGCACGCCATCGGCCAACAGGTCAAACTGCTGCTGCCGGTACTCCTGCATGGAGAGCAGCGGCGCATCGGCAGGGGAGATGCCCTTGCGGCTGCACAGCAACTGCACCAGCTTTTCGGTCAGCTCCCCGGTATCAAACAGGCCGTGCAGATAAGTGCCCGCCACATTGTCCTTTACGCAGCCCTCGGTGCTGCCGTCTGCAAGGCGGCAGAAGGGCACGCCCTGCACAGCGGTGCGCCCGGTATGGATCTGGTAACCGGTCAGCACTGCCCCCGCCAGCTGCGGCGCGGTGACAGTGGCGGTGTCCTGCGTGCGGTGCTTTGCGTGCGTAAACACAGTCTGGATGGGCAGCAGCCCCAGCCCGCGCACGGTCTGGCTACGTCCGCTCTCGGTGCCCTCGGGGTCGGCAAGGGTCTCGCCCAGCATCTGGTAGCCGCCGCACACGCCCAGCACCGGTGTGCCGGCAGCTGCCAACTTTTGCACGGCACTTTCCAGCCCGCACTGCCGCAGCCAGAGCAGGTCATCTATGGTATTTTTCGTGCCCGGCAGAATGACCACGTCCGGTGCACCCAGCTGCCGGGGGCTTTGCACATACCGCACGCTCAGCAGCGGGTGCTGCTCCAGCGGCATAAAATCCGTAAAATTGGAGATATGCGGCAGCCGCAGAATGGCAGCATCCAGCGGCTTGACGGCGGTGCTGCTTTCCAGTCGGGAGGAGAGGGAGTCCTCGTCCTCGATATCTACCCGCAGATAGGGCACAACGCCCAGCACCGGCAGATGGGTCTTTTCCTCCAGCATGGTAAGGCCGGGCTTCAGGATGGCGGCATCGCCCCGGAACTTGTTGATGACCAGCCCCTTGATGCGTGCCCGCTCGGCGGGTTCCAGCAGTTCCACCGTGCCGTATAGCTGCGCAAACACGCCGCCCCGGTCGATATCTCCCGCCAGCAGCACCGGTGCATCCACCAGCTCTGCCAGCCCCATGTTGACGATATCGTCCGCCTTTAAGTTGATCTCTGCCGGGCTGCCCGCGCCCTCAATGACGATGATATCCACCTCTTCCGCCAGACTGTTGTATGCAGCTAAAATGTCCGGGATCAGGCTCTTTTTCAGTTTGAAGTAGGCGGCAGCGGGCATCTGTCCGCGCACCTCGCCGTTCACGATGACCTGACTGCCCACATCGCTGCTGGGTTTGAGCAGAATGGGGTTCATGCGCACATCCGGTTCTATGCCGGCGGCTTGTGCCTGCACCACCTGTGCCCGGCCCATTTCCAGCCCATCCCGGGTGACAAAGCTGTTCAGCGCCATGTTCTGGCTTTTAAAGGGGGCTACCCGGTAGCCGTCCTGTGCAAAAATACGGCACAGCGCGGTGCACAGCAGGCTTTTGCCCGCACCGCTCATCGTGCCCTGCACCATGATACATTTTGCCCGGCTCATGCAAGCACCTCCTGTAAGGCTTTTAAAAGCTGCTGGTTTTCCGGCGCGGTGCGCACGGCGGTGCGGTACCAGCTGCCGTCCAGTCCGGGGTAGTTGCCGCAGCTGCGCAGCACGATGCCGCGCTGCCGCAGGGCATCGCCCAGTGTTTCCGGCGCTTGGAACAGCAGATAATTCGCGCTGCCATCCAGCACCCGCAGCCCCAGTGCGCGCAGCCCGTCCCGCAAAATGGGACGCTGCTGCGCGATAAGTACCTGCACCCGGGCTACATAGGCGGTCTCGTCCAGCGCTGCCAGCCCCGCCGCCTGTGCAAGGCTGGAAACTGCCCACGGCTGCCCGGCGGCCTGCATCTTATCCAGCAGAGCGGTGTTGCTGCACAGGCAGTAGCCCAGCCGCACTCCGGCCATGCCGTACAGCTTTGTAAAAGCTTTCAGGATGATGAGGTTCGGGCTTGCCAGAAGCTTTTTGGCAGACAGCACCTCACTTTGCGGCAGAAAGTCCAGAAAGCACTCGTCCACCACCAGCAGCGCACCGCAAGCTTCGCACCGGCGCAGCAGCGCCTCCACCAGCGTTAGCGGCGTCAGCTGCCCGGTGGGGTTATTGGGCTGGCAGAGGAATACCATATCGGTGTCCTCGTCCACAGCGGAAATAAACGCTTCCGTCACTGCAAAGTCTTCGTCCTCGCGCAGGAAATGCCGCCGGATGGTGCAGCCTGCGGTTTCCAGCGCGGCGGCATACTCCGCAAAGGTAGGGGCGGGCAGCAGGGCGGTGCGGGGCTTTGCCGCCCACACCAGTCGGAAGATAAGGTCTGCCGCGCCGTTTCCGCAGAGGAGATACTCTGCGGGCACCTTCTCGTGCACCGCCAGCTTTGCCCGCAAAGCGCGGCAGAGGGGGTCGGGGTAGCGGTCAGCAGTGACAAGCGCGGCGGTGATGGCTTTTGCCACCCCCTCCGGCAGCCCCAGCGGGCTGACATTGGCCGAAAAGTCCAGCGCGTCCTGTCCGTACTGCGCCCGGTAACCGGCCCAGTCGCCGCCATGTACAAGCTGCATCATAAAATACCTCGTATCACCAGCCCAAGCACCAGCGCCAGCAGGCTTTCGGCGTACATCATGCGGTCAGCGCGGCGGATATCCTCCGGCTCAATGGGACGCACGGCATCGCCGATGGTGGGCTTTTTGTAGTATTCACCAAAATAATAGGCAGGCCCGGCCAGCTGCACGTTCAGTGCACCGGCGCAGGCACTTTCGGTCTGGGCACTGTTGGGGCTGGCATGGTTGCGCCTGTCCCGCCGCCAGATGCGCCACGCACTGCGGGCATCGTTGCCGGTCAGGGCAGCAGCGGCTACCCACAGCAGGGCGGCAATGCGGCTGGGCAAAAAAGTTCGCAATATCATCCAGCTTTGCCGCCGCACGGCCGAAATAGAGATACTGCGTGTTCTTGTAGCCCACCATGCTGTCCATGGTGTTGATGGCCTTGTAGGTCAGTGCCAGC
>ENA-OQDT01000387-OQDT01000387.1-human-gut-metagenome-genome-assembly--contig:-NODE-387-length-29072-cov-4.212403_pt1 | contig 29072 bp, 30 predicted proteins | sample MGYA00242786_ERZ504617 | MGnify/ENA primary metagenome ERZ504617 (study PRJEB26092, sample SAMD00036337) | human gut metagenome | host: Homo sapiens | study: EMG produced TPA metagenomics assembly of...
TATGGACATCTGGGGAATGGTTTGACTGTTTGGAACAGGCTGGAGGAAGAACACGGAGATTACAAAACAGTGGCCCACATCGCCCCAGACCGCACGGTGACGATTTACGATGAGGAAATGCCCCAGATGGTGCGGGACGAAATCCAGCGGATCGCTGATTCTTCGGAAATGACGATTTCCGCCACCCAGGACGCGCCGGTGTTCGCTGTGCCACCCAGAGCGCAGGAACCACCCCAAAAAGAAGAACCGGCAGACCCCTACCCGGAGCTGGCCGCCCAGGTGCTGCGCTTTGTGGGAGAGTTTGACGGTTCCCGCATGGACTATGGCGAAGATGACGCCCAGGCGGTGGAGAACATCGCCCGGCAGCTTCACAATCCTGCCCAGAAGGAGGAAATCCGCAGGCTGCTGCAATCTTTCCTCGACCATGCCGACCCGGAAGAAGAAATCGCGGCAGACATCACCCTCTGTATGGAGCAGATCGGGGAGCTGCCCCCGGCGCTTACCCCGGATCAGACCCAGCAGGAAGAAATCGCAGGGTATCTGGAAGAAGCCGGGTATGCGGTTTCCGGAGGAATTTGATTGCAGATGGCCATTGCCGAATACAGGCCCATGGCGGCAGAGGCGGCAGCCAGGATATTGCCGACTTCATTGAGCGTGAGTTTTTGGACGAGAACCGAACAGGCTCCATTGGACGCGGCCCAGGAACTTATCAACCATTTTTGCGTGGCCGAGTATGGCAGCCCAGCCGATTTCAGCGATTTGGAAAAGGTCGGGCATTGCCTACACCACCGTTACGGACGAGGAAATCCCCATCCAGGTCAATGCCGATCTGGTCCATTACCGCATTGAGCGTTATCTGGACGGGCAGTTTTTTGGAGCGCAGGCAGTATGAGAGCCTGGATGAACTCATCCAAAACGAGCTGGCCGAGCTGGATTTTGACGACCTCGTTTCCGTTTCCGATGAAGAACTGGAATCCATCGGTGTCACGCCGGAGCAGAGTTCAGATGACTACCGCTTACTCAGCCGCCTAAAAGCCGACTGTGACTACTTCCTGGGCGCTGGCGGACGGGCGGAAAAGCACCTGTGGGCTGGGAACGTGCGGGAACAGATCGCCAAAATGCGAGAACTCTATGCTGCCCTGCCGGATGAACCGGAATGGCTCACTATGGAGGACATCGACCGCTATGCCCAGCGCATGGAGCCTCCTTACGAAGTGGTGGTGTACCATCATTTTGAAAATGGGGTTGATGAACGGCTGGATTACCAAACGCTGGCGGAGGCCGAACAAGCTGCGCAGAAATATGTGGCCGGCACTATGGAGGGCGAGGATGGTTTTGCCTATGATGGCGCTGGTATCTATGACCTTCAGGAGAACAGATGGCTGCGCGTCTACGGGAATTTCCCGGATGAACGTGCCATTGAGCAAACTGCGCAGGCTCTTGCCGACGATCAGCAGAAAAAGGACGGGCCTGCCATAGCGGAGGTTGATAAACCAGTCCCTTATGAGGAATTGGTGGGGAAAGAAGTAACCCTGGATGGCCACCGTTTTATGGTGGAGCGCGTCAGCGACCTGTCTGATGATGTAACCCTGCGGGATTTGACCTTTGAGGGAAATGTCGGCTTTCCGATCAGCCGGATTGAGAAGATTGGCCGTGTGCGCAGACTGCTTCAGGAGCAGGAAGAAGCACAACCCCCAAAAAGAAGAACCGGCTCTGCTGCCGCCAAAGCGCCCCCGCCGTGAGCGCATTACCTTTACCACTCTGCACCCGGAGGTCCCCAGGGATCAGCGCCATGATTTCCACATCACCGATGACGCCCTGGGCCACGGCACCCCCAGCGAGAAATACGCGGCCAATATTGCCGCCATCCGTACCTTGAAGCAGATCGAAGCCGAGGAACGGCTGGCCACCCCCGAAGAACAGGAAATCCTATCTCGCTATGTGGGCTGGGGCGGCCTTGCAAACTGCTTTGAACAAACCAGCCCCCATTATGAGGAACTGAAATCCCTGCTGGATTTGGAGGAATACGCGGCGGCCAGGGCCAGCTCCCTCACCGCTTTTTACACGCCGCCCGTGGTCATCCGGGGAATCTACAAGGCCCTGTCCCAGATGGGCTTTACCCAGGGCAACATTTTGGAGCCGTCCTGCGGCACCGGCAATTTCCTGGGCCTGCTCCCTGCGGATATGGCGGGCAGCAAAGCCTATGGCGTGGAGCTGGATTCCATTTCCGGGCGGATCGCGGGGCAGCTTTACCAGAACGCCAGCATTTCCGTAAACGGCTTTGAAACCGTACAAATGCCCGACAGCTTCTTTGATGTGGCCGTGGGCAACGTCCCCTTTGGGGATTTCAAGGTGTTGGATAAGCGGTACGACAAGCACCACTGGCTGATCCACGACTATTTCTTTGGCAAAACGCTGGACAAGGTGCGCCCTGGTGGTATCGTGGCGTTCATCACCAGCAAGGGCACTCTGGATAAGGAAAACTCCGCCGTCCGCAAATATCTGGCCCAGCGCGCCGACCTCATTGGGGCCATCCGATTGCCGGATAACACCTTCAAGCAGAACGCCGGAACGGAAGTGACCAGCGACATCATCTTTCTGCAAAAGCGCGACAACATCACCGATTTAGACCAGGATTGGGTGCATTTAGACACGGATGAAAACGGAATCCGCATGAACCGCTATTTTGTGCAGCACCCGGAGATGATTTTGGGTGACATGGTGATGGAATCCACACGGTTCGGGCCGGACAGCGCCTGCAAAGCCCGCGAGGGGGAAGATTTATCCGAGCAGCTTGCCAATGCCATCCAGTTTTTGCAGGCGGAAATCAAGCCCTATGAGCTGGAGGAGCTGGACGAGGAGGAAGATCGCTCTATCCCTGCCGACCCCAGCGTAAAAAACTTCAGCTACACCGTGGTGGACAGCCAGGTGTACTACCGGGAAAACAGCCTCATGCACCCGGTAGAAGTCTCCGTCACGGCGGAAAACCGTATCCGTGGCATGATCGAGCTGCGGGAATGTGTCCGCAGGCTCATTGAGTACCAAACCGAAGGCTACCCGGACGAGGATATTGAATCCGAGCAGCAGAAACTCAATGCCCTTTACGACAGCTTCACCGCCAAGTACGGCCTTATCAGCAGCCGCGGCAACAAGCTGGCCTTTTCGGAGGACTCCAGCTACTGCCTCTTGTGCTCTCTGGAGGTGCTGGATGAGCAGGGCAACCTAAAAAGAAAAGCCGATATGTTCACCCGGCGCACCATCCGGCCCCATGTGGCTGTCACCAGCGTGGATACGGCCAGTGAAGCACTGGCGGTGTCCATTTCGGAAAAAGCCCGCGTGGACATGGACTATATGGCAGAGCTGTCGGGCAAATCCCCGGAGGAACTGGAAAGAGAGCTTACCGGGGTGATCTACCGGGATATTCGCTGCGCGGAGAACCCGGAGGACATCCTGCCTTCTTTGGCGGATTTGAGCCGCTATCCTCTTGTCACGGCGGACGAGTACCTTTCCGGGAAAGTGCGCCACAAACTGCGGATGGCAAAAGCCTTTCTGGAAGTGGCCCCCGATCATCAGAAAGAAACCGCCCGCAGAAATGTGGAGGCTCTGGAGGCCGTCCAGCCCCAGGACCTGGGCGCTGGAGAGATCGGCGTGCGCATTGGCGCGAACTGGGTGCCCATCGAGGTGTACCAGCAATTCATGGTGGAGCTGCTCACCCCCAATTACTATGTGCGGGACCGCATCAAAATCCTGCGCTCCGAAGCCACCGGCCAATGGAGTATCCGGGAGAAAAACGCCGACCGCAGCAATGTAAAAGCCAATACCACCTACGGCACCAAGCGGATGAGCGCCTACCACATCCTGGAGCAGACCCTAAATCAAAGGGATGTGCGGGTATTTGACTATATTGAGGACGAGAACGGCAAGAAAAAGCCTGTCCTCAACAAAAAGGAAACCGCGATTGCCCAGGACCGGCAGGAACTCATCAAGCAGAAGTTTGCCGAGTGGATCTGGAAAGACATCGACCGCCGGGAACTGCTGTGCCGTATTTACAACGAAACCTTCAACGGCGTCCGTCCCCGTGAGTATGATGGGCGGCACATCCGGTTTGAGGGCATGAACCCGGAAATTTCCTTACGTCCCCATCAGATCAATGCCATTGCGCACATTTTGTATGGCGGAAACACCCTACTGGCTCACGAAGTAGGGGCAGGCAAAACCTACGAGATGGTGGCCGCTGCCATGGAGATGAAGCGTTTGGGCCTTTGCACCAAGTCGCTGATCGTGGTGCCAAACCACATCACCGAGCAGTGGGCGGCGGAATGGCTCCAGCTCTATCCCAGCGCCAACATTTTAGTTGCCACGAAGAAAGATTTTGAAACCCAGAACCGCAAGAAGTTTTGCAGCCGCATTGCCACCGGGGACTACGACGCCATCATCATCGGCCACAGCCAGTTTGAAAAAATCCCCATGAGCCTGGAGCGCCAGCAGGCCATTTTGGAGCGCCAGATTGAAGAAATCCTGGAAGGAATCGAGCAGGCCAAGGCACAGAAGGCGGAACGCTACACGGTCAAGCAGATGGAGCGTACCCGGAAATCGCTGGAGACAAGGCTGGCCAAGCTCAACGACCAGAGCCGCAAGGATGACACCGTCACCTTTGAGCAGCTCGGCGTGGACAGGCTCTTTATTGATGAGAGCCATTATTTTAAGAACTTGTTTTTGGCGACAAAAATGCGAAACGTGGGCGGCATTGCCCAGACCGAAGCCCAGAAATCCAGCGACCTGTTCATGAAAACGCAGTATCTGGACGAGTTGACCGGCGGGCGCGGCGTGATTTTTGCCACCGGCACCCCTATCTCCAACTCCATGGTAGAGCTTTACACCATCCAGAGGTATTTGCAGTACAGGCTCCTGCAGGAGATGGGCCTTGTCCATTTCGATGATTGGGCGAGTAGCTTCGGAGAGACGGTTACAGCTATCGAGTTATCGCCGGAGGGCACAGGCTACCGGGCAAAAACCCGGTTTGCCAAGTTTTATAACCTGCCGGAGCTGATGGCTGCCTTCAAGGAGGTTGCCGACATCCAAACAGCGGATATGCTTTGTCTGCCCGTTCCCAAGGCAAACTTCCACACGGAAGTGATCCAGCCCTCGGAGCTTCAGAAAGAGATGATAAGGGGACTGGCAGAACGGGCAGAGAAAATCCGTGCCGGAGGGGTTGACCCCCATGTGGACAATATGCTTCGCATTACGAACGACGGAAGAAAACTGGCTCTGGATATGCGGCTCATCAATCCCCTTGCCGCCGACGACCCCAATGGCAAGGTGGCTGTCTGCGCCCGGAATGTGTTCCGCATCTGGGAACAGACCAAAGAAAAACGCTCTGCCCAGCTTGTGTTCTGCGACCTGTCAACGCCCACCAAAGACGGTTCTTTCAACGTATATGACGATTTGAAAAAGAAGCTCATGGAGCAGGGTATCCCGGAGGATGAAATCGCGTTTATCCATGACGCCGACAGCGAGGCCAAAAAGAAGGAACTGTTTGCGAAAGTCCGCACCGGGCAGATACGGGTGCTGATGGGCAGCACCCAGAAGATGGGCGCGGGTACAAACGTCCAGGATAAGCTCATCGCCCTGCACGACCTGGACTGCCCCTGGCGGCCTTCCGACCTTCAGCAGCGGCTGGGCCGCATTGTGCGCCAGGGCAACGATAACGAGGAGGTGGAGATCTTCCGCTATGTGACCGAGGGTACGTTTGACGCTTACCTCTACCAGTTGGTGGAGAACAAGCAGAAAATTCATCGCCCAGATCATGACCAGCAAATCCCCCGTCCGTGTGGCGGACGATGTGGACGAAACGGCTCTCAGCTATTCCGAGATCAAGGCGCTGGCCACCGGAAACCCGCTTATCATTGAAAAGTGCAACCTGGATATGGAGGTGGCAAAGCTGAATATGCTCAAGGCCAGCTATCTGAACCAGATGTACGCCCTGGAGGAATTGGTGCTGCGTAAATACCCGGAGCAGATCGCGGGCCTCACCGAACGGATTGCAGGCTATGAAAAGGACGTGGCGCTGGCAGCGGCACATCCGCTTCCGGAAGAAGGGTTCTGCGGTATGGTAATTGAGGGCAAACAGTATGAGGAAAAGGAGGACGCAGGTAAGGCCATCATCGACGTTTGCACCAGGATGACCGGCTCCGACGCGGTTCTTTTGGGCAGCTACCGGGGCTTTTCCATGGTGCTGGCCTATGACAGCCACAGCAACGAGTACCGTATTACCCTAAAGGGCACCCTCTCCCATACGGTGACGCTGGGCGCAGACGTATTCGGCAATATCACCCGTCTGGACAATGCCTTGGAAAACCTGGCGGGAAGTTTGCAGGCAGAGCAAGGCAGCCTGGAGGAAACGAAAGGCCAGCTTAAAAACGCCCGCACCGAGCTGCAAATGCCCTTTGCCCGTGAGGAGGAACTGGCGGAGAAAACCAAACGGCTCAAAGAGCTGAACATCCTGCTAAATATGGATCAGAAAGATAAGACGCTCATCGACAGCGCTCCCGACGAGGGCGAAGAACCGCCTGCCCGGAAAGTGGTGGGCCTGGAACGATGATCGCACATTTGACGCTGCGCTGAGGGAGGATTATAGTGGATTCAAAATAATCGGAACAGGAGGTGACGAATGATGGGTGACAGTTATTGTCCATTCCCGGAGCGCCTCTCAGCGCAGTTTACGGAGATTGACAGCGACGTTATGATGAGCTTGTCAGAAAGCAACCCGGAATATGCGGCATTAAAAGACCAGATGGAAGATTTGAAGCGCCAAAATCCCTGTATTGCCACATTGATGGAGGGCGATGGGGAACTTCATCTTTCCACGGAGGAGCATGAAACCCTAAAAGAATTTATCCGGCTGTATATGCAGGCAGATAACCTGGAACGGGAGCAGCTCTATTTCCAGGGCCATGCAGACGGATTTGCTTACTTGAAAATGATCGACGCTTTCAGGACGGAATAACAAGTGACGGTGCGGAGTAATCTGCACCGTTTTTTACATATCCAAAGAATACAGCCCCCTTTTACATAGCCAGCTACCCCATGCGGGCAGCTAATTTACAGCTATGTGAAGGGGGGCTGTATTTTTTTTATGCCTTTTTTATGACCAGGGACGTGATTCGAAAAAAGCCTGCGGGAAGTAGATTTGTTTTCCTATCTGCAAGCCTGCGAGCCGCAGGAGCTTGTCCACGTTTCCGGCAACGTCTACTGCACCAGGGAACACGACAGCCTGCGTATTTCCAATGGCAAATGGTGCTGGTTCTCCCGTGGGATCGGCGGTTACAGTGCACTGGACTACCTCATCAAAGTCAAGGGCTGCTCTTTTCTGGAGGCAATGGAAGCCGTTGTCGGCAGGGCCGCTATCCCGACGTCTGCCCTTACACCTGTTACTAGGGAGGAAAAACCCAAGCACCTGCTCTTGCCGCCGCCCGCCCCGGACAACCGGGCGATGATGGCTTATCTCAGAGGCCGGGGCATTGACCAGGAAATTTTGGACTACTGCGTCCAGACCGGGCGCATTTATGAGAGCCGGAATAAGGGCCATGGAAATGTGGTGTTCGTCGGTTTTGACCAGACCGGCAAGGCGCGGTTCGGCTGCCTGCGCGGGATTGGCGAAGCCCGGTTCCACGGGGATTTGAGCGGCAGCGACAAGCACTATTCTTTTTCCCTGCCCGCCTGTGTGGAAAATCCGGCTGTCCATTTGTGCGAGTGCGCCATTGACGTCATGTCCTACGCCACCCTCTGTAAGCTGGACGGAATTGACTGGCGGCGGCACAACCTGCTGTCTCTGGCCGGGGTGTACCAGCCGAAGAAAAAGATTGCGGAGAGCAAGCTGCCGGTGGCCCTTACCCGCTTTCTGGAGGAAAACCCTCATGTGAAAACGGTCTATCTCCATCTGGATAACGATACGGCTGGCAGGCTGGCGGCCCAGGCCATCCAGACGGTGATCCCCAGGGAGTATGAAGTCAAAAACCGCCCGCCGCCCAGGGGCAAAGATGTGAACGATACCCTCTGCCATCGGCTGGGTATTCCCATCCGGGGCACCAAAAGAAAGGAGCAGGAGCGATGAACGAGTATGACATCACCATCCGAGAAACGCTGGAAATGACCGTCACGGTAGAAGCGGAAAGCCGCGAGGAGGCCCGTCAGATCGTAGCCGACCGCTGGAAGAACAGCGAATATATCCTGGACGCGGACAGTTTCAAGGACGTGGAGTTCTACCCCAGGGGCCGCAGCCGCGACCGGGGCGAACGATGAGTTGTTTTTTGGAACGTTTGGTATTCCCCTGCGGGGAATGGAATGTGTATGTACCAGCAAGCATCGCCGTTTGGGGCACAAACGGCAGCTTGTTAGGGGGAACGCCCCCTAAAACCCCTTTGGAAAGGACGGAGATTTTCATGGAATTTTTGTTTTTCATCATTGGTTTTCTGCTGGGCAGCCTGGGCGGTGTCACTGCCATGTGCCTTGTGCAGATCAACCGTATCGGAAAGGAGGAGGGCCATGGGCAAGCGGAACATCGAGATTAAAGTGCGCTTAAACCGCAAAGAGGCCGAGCTGTTAAACAAGCATGTGAAGAAAAGCAGGCTCTCACGCGAAGCATACCTGCGCCACCTGATAAACGGCCTGGTTCCCCCAGGACGCGCCGCCCCCGGCGTATTTCGATTTTATGCGGGAGCTGCACAGCATTGGGAACAACTTAAACCAGATCGCCCAGAAAGCCCATGTGCTGGGGGTGATGGACGAGCGCCGGTATGACGAGGCCCTGCAAAGATTCGATCAACTTATCCGGGACATTACCAAGGCGGTGATTTTGCCAAAGCCCATGGACATGGAGGGGCCCCCGCGAAGCCTGCTTCGTGGGGAAAAGGAACACCCGCGCAGCGGTGAGCCTTTTGACGCTTGCGGCAAAAGCGATAAGCGAAGCGCGGTGTGACGTGGCTACCACATCCATCTGGCGGGTAAACGGTTGGCTGGGCAAGGTTCTCATCTATATCGAAAACCCGGACAAGACGGAAAACCCCGCCAGCTTTGAGAAACCAGACATGGACACAAAGGAGGCCCAGGGCCTTTCCGACGTGATCGAGTATGCCATCCAGCAGAAGAAAACGGGAAAAGCGGTGGTGGACGATGAGGATGTGCCTGTCATGCAGCGATTTGTTTCCGGGGTGAATTGCAGCCCCACCACCGCCCGTGATGAGATGATGGCCGTAAAAAAGCGGTTTGGCAAGGAGGAAGGCACGGTGGCTTATCACGGCTATCAGAGCTTTGCCCCCGGCGAGGCCACCCCGGAAATGGCCCATGAGATCGGGCTGAAGTTGGCAAAAGCATTGTGGGGTGAGAAATACCAGGTGCTGGTGGCAACCCACCTGGATAAATCCAATCACCTGCACAACCACTTTGTGGTGAACACGGTTTCGTTCATTGACGGGATCAAGTACCACCGTACCGAAAAGGATTACTACGACATGCAGCGGGAATCCGACCGGCTGTGCCGGGAGTATGGGCTGTCCGTGATCGAACATCCCCAGCGGGGAAAATCCAAGCACTACGGGGAGTGGCGGGCCGAACAGGAGGGCCGCCCCACTTACCTTTCCCTCATCAAAGCCGATGTGGACGCTGCCATCCGCCAGTCAATGACGGAGAGGCAGTTTTTTTATCACCTGCGGCAGATGGGCTACGACATCAAAGTGGGCAAGGACATCACCGTGCGAGCGCCCGGCAGGGACAGCGGAAGAAAGCTCATGCGCAACCTGGGCGAAGCGTATTCCCTGGAGAACATCCGCAGACGGATTCTGGCCCAGCGTCGCCCGCAAAGGGAGGCAGCGCCGGAGCCGAAGCGGTGCAGGCTTTCGGGGATTTGAAGCAGGCCAGGAAGGTGACGGGCTTTCGCGCCCTCTACTTCCACTACTGTTATCTGCTGGGGGTATTCCCCAAAAAGCAGAAGCGGCAGCCGGGCCATGTGCCCCACGTGCTGCGGGAGGACTTGATCCGGGCGCAGGAATTGACGGACGAGGCAAGGCTGCTTTCCCACCACAGCATTGACACCCTGGAGCAGCTCAACGCCTATGAAGCCGATGTGAAATCTCAGCTTACCGGCCTAACCGAACAGCGAAAAAGCCTGTACCGGAAGCTGCGCACCAAGGCGGTGCTGGCCGACCCCGCCCGGCATGAACAGATCCGGGCGGAGATCGCTGCCCTCTCCGGGCGGCTGAAAGACCTGCGCCGGGAGGTAAAAACTGTGCGAGGACATCGCGGCGCGTTCCCTCTCTCTCAAAGAGAAGATACGGGCAGCCCGCGAGGAACAGCAGGCCGGGAAAACGGATAAGGCCCGGCAGGAAGCAGGCCGGACGGAAAGGAGATGATTTTCTATGTATAACTCAGGCGACGCGGCGGAACAGGTGGTGCGCATGAGCCTGGAGGGTGCGGAAGTGGCCCTCAAGATTACAGGCGCAGCCGCCAAAAATCTGGCCGCCGCCCTTTACACGGTCTTGAAAGACCAGAAGAAAACCAAGGGCAAGGCCCGTATTGAAGCCATGCTACGGGAAAAGCGCCCCTTAAAGGTTTACACCATCAAGAAGGAGGACGCCCCGGAGTTTGCCAAGCAGGCAAAGGGCTATGGAATCCTCTATGCCCCGATCCCTGTGAGGAAAGAGGATGATACCATCGACATCCTGGTATTCCAGGACGACGCGGCCAGGGCCAACCGGATCGTGGAGAAGTTCAACCTCACGGTGGTGGATACCGCGTCCATCAAGGAGGACATCGAGAAATCCCGCGAGGAGCGCGGCAGCGAACCGGAAGCCCCGGAGAAAGCTGCGCCGGAAAAGAGCGAGGACGACAAACTTCTGGACGAGCTGATGGAGAAACCCGCCCAAAAGGAAAAGGCGCAGGCGGAAAATCCGGCGGCGGAGAAAAACGCCCCTTTTACGGGAGCGGCGGAGAAATCCCATCCGTCCGCGCCTATCTCAGAGAACAGCAGCAGCTCCGCAAGGGGTACTTCTGATGGGGACGGGAAGCCTTCTGTCCGGCAGGAGCTGCGGGACATCCAGACCCAGCGGAAGAAAGAGGCGGAAGCCGCCCGGCACGAGGAACCGGCAGCGCCCCAGAAGAAGGCGGCGCAGAAAACCACCAGGCACCAACAGCCAAAGCCCAAAAAGAAATCAAAATCGAAAGAGAGGTAATCTGTGATGAATAACTTTGACGATCTGTTTGAACAGCAGCCCCAAAAAGAACCTGTCCAGAAGCCGAAGCCGCAAAAGGAAAAGCCGAAAAAACAATGGTGGCAGCTCCGCGAGGAAAAGCAGCGGGGGGAAGCCTACGCCACCCTGGATAAGAAGTTTGGCGAGTTTTCCGAGGGCCGGGGCGATATGAAAGCATATCTGGATGTGCAGAGCCGGTTCCCCTTCCACTCTGCCCGTAACGCCATCCTTATCGGGGAACAGTGCCCCAACGCCCAGCGCGTGGGCGGCTATAAGGAATGGGCTTCCCAGGGTATTGAGATTCTGGAAGAAGAAAAGCGCCTGCCCATCATCATCCTGGAACCGGGAAAGGCGTACCGGCGTGAGGACGGCAGCGTAGGCCAGAACTTCTTTGCCAAGGAAGTGTTTGACGTTTCCCAGACCACGGCGCGGGGTGAGGCCCAGCCCCAGGTGAATTACGATGAACGCCTGCTCCTAAAGGGCCTCATCGCCAGTTCCCCAGCGCCCATCCATGCAACGGAGGAACTACCCCAGGGACGGGGCGCTTTGTATGACCCGGAGCAGAACGCCATCCTGGTGAAAAAGGGCATGGATGCGCCGGACATCTTCCGCTGCGTTTCCCTGGAGGTGGCCAATGTGCAGCTTGTCAGAAACCGGGAAGGGTATTCCCGCGAGACAGAGGGCTACAAAGCCTACGCGGTGAGCTATATGCTCTGCAAACGGTATGGTGTGGACGCACAGGAGTATGACATTTCCCGGCTTGACGGTGTGCTCCAGGGGCAAGACCCCAAAGAGGTGGTTCCGGCGGCCCTTACGGATATGCGCGACACCTTTAAGGAACTCAATGGCCGCATGGCCAGGGCCATGGGCCTCACCCGCGCCAGCAGGCAGAAAGAACAGGAACGGTAAAGGAGGTTTGACCGATGGAACGACAGGAAAAGGTTGTCCTTACGCTGGACAGCTATGAGCACGGGATTATGATCCGCGCCCTCAACGAGTTGCGCAACGACATGCTGGAGGAACAGCGCGATCCCGGCCCGGTAGAGGATGTTCTGCTGAAAACCATTGACGCCCCATCCCAAAAAGACAAGAAAGCGAAGCGTCGGGATGAAGCCCGATAACAAGACGGGCGGCCTCTGGCTCTATGCCCTGGGGCTTTTCCCGGTGATATGGCTTGCCCTGCTGATTGCGCCTTCCCTTTCCGGTGGGCTTTCCGAAATCCTGGAGGCCCTGCCTGCGGCGATGAACCATCCCTTTCAGATCGTATGGTGTGAGGACAGCGGAAAAGCTGTCCTCATTTTTATGGCCGCCTATGGGCTGGGCATTGGGATTTACCTCTCATCCCGGCGCACTTACCGCAGGGGCGAGGAACACGGTTCCGCCAAATGGGGCGATCCGCGGGCCGTGAACAAGAAATACCGGGATAAAGACCCGTTCCAAAACCGCATTTTTACCCAGCATGTCCGCATGGGGCTGGACGGGAAAAAGCACCGCAGGACGTTAAACACCCTGGTCTGCGGCGGCAGCGGCGCGGGAAAGAGCCGCTTCTACGCAAAAGTGAACCTCTGCCAGGCCAATACCTCTTTCTTCATCCTGGACTGTAAAGGTGAGCTGCTGAGGGACTGCGGCGGCCTGCTAAAACGGCAGGGGTATGAGATCAAGGTGGTTGACCTTTTGAACATGGAGAAAAGCCACTGCTACAATCCTTTCGCTTATCTCAAGAACGACAACGATGTGCAGAAGATGGTGACAAACCTGTTCAAAGCCACCACCCCCAAAGGGAGCCAGAGTAACGACCCCTTCTGGGATACGGCGGCCAGTATGCTTCTCATGGCGCTGGTGTTCTACCTTCATTATGAAGCACCGGAGGACGAGAAAAATTTCCCCATGGTGATGGAAATGCTCCGGGCCGGTGAAGTGCGGGAGGATGATGATTCCTACCAATCCCCGTTGGATGAGCTGTTTGACCGGTTGGAAATGCGTTCCCCCGACCACATCGCGGTGAAGTATTACAAGGACTACCGCTCCGGCAGCGCCAAGACCCTCAAATCCATCCAGATCACCCTTGCCTCGCGGTTGGAGAAGTTCAACCTTTCATCGGTGGCAGCCCTCACAGCCACCGATGAGCTGGAGTTGGCCAGACTGGGAGAAAAGAAGGTGGCGCTCTTTGCCCTTATCCCGGACAACGACGCCAGCTTTAACTTCCTGGTGAGCCTTTTGTATGCCAGCACTTTTCAGGAGTTGTTTTACAGCGCCGACCGGGTACACGGCGGGAGCCTGCCCGTGCCGGTGCATTTTTTGATGGACGAGTTTGCCAACGTCAGCCTGCCCGACGACTTAAATCTATTTGAGTCCGCATACCGCGAGGTGTGTGAAAAAATACGCATTGAATTGCTGGAACCCCCTAAAGCCCGGCGCGCTACAACACAAGCCCTCTCTGGGGGTCGGTGTGAACGCGGCGAAAGCAGAAAAAAGCGACGGGATGGTATATGGTCAAACCCTGTGTACTGTTTTCAATGGGCAACCAGCAGCTAAGCCCGTAAGGGAAAGTTCAACGGCTATCCGGTATGGAGTAGGCCCAAGGGGGCCGAAGCGGTGCGCCCCCGCCCCATGGCGGGGTGAAGATATAGTCTACGCTTGCGTGAAAGCGCAAGAGGCTTAAAAAGCCGGGCAGGTCTACCGAGCCTGCCTAAATCACACGGCGATAAGCTATTGGCAACCATGAGATCGAGAAATATATCCGTTTCCATCATTATCCAGAACATTGCCCAGTTAAAGGCGCTGTACGAGAAGCAATGGGAATCCATCATGGGCAACTGTGACGAGTTTTTGTACCTGGGCGGCAACGAATCGTCCACCCACAAGCTCATCTCCGAAAGCTATCTGGGCAAGAGCACCCTCTGGCTGGACACCTACGGCAAGAGCACCGGACATTCCGGCAGCTACTCGACCAATAACCAGATCACGGGCCGGGAACTGATGACCCCGGACGAAGTGCGGATGTTAGACAACCGCCTGGCCCTGCTCTTTATCCGTGGGGAACCGCCGCTGATGGATGAAAAGTACGACCTGTTAAAGCACCCTTATGTGAAATACACCACCGATGGCGGCGCGCCAGCCTTCACCCACGGCGGTACGGAAAACGCTGTGGCGGATATGGTTATTGGCCGCCTTACCCCCGGCGACCTGGAAAAAGTCAAGGAGCCGGATGAACTTTGTGAGCTTCTGTCCGACGAGGACATGGAGAAAATCTTTCAATTCAAGGAGGAAAAGCAAAATGAGACTGTTTAACAAGGAAAATAAGAACAAGGAAACCCATCGCCTGCCCATGGGCCAAAAGAGCAAACGTGCCCTTGCGGTCTACTCGGCCTTGGTGTTCCTGCTGTGCTGCTGCACCACCACAGCTTTTGCCGCCGGCGATCCGTTGACCGTTATCAACAACCTCAGCGATTTCATTTTTGGCCTCATCCGGGCCATTGGTATGATCCTGCTGGGCTTCGGTGTGGTGCAGATCGGCCTCTCCCTCAAATCCCACGACCCCAGCCAGCGAGCCAACGGTTTCCTCACTTTGGCCGGTGGTGTTGTCATCACTTTTGCCAAGGAGATTTTGACCCTGATTACCGGCTGATTGGCCCAGTGGAAAGGAGTTTGCCATGAATTTGAAATGCGAGTGCTATATCCACTCTTTGAAGCAGGGGGAGAAAAACGTGCTGGGCGAAGCGACCATCCTCAAGCGCCTGGGGGATAACGACTACCTGGCCGAGTACAATGGTGTGAAATGCCATGCGATGTTCAATCCCTTTGTAGGGCGCTATTTTGTGGACGATGTGTACGGCATTGTCCGCAGTTCGCCGGAGCGCGGCGAAAGATAAACGAAAAATACGACAGTGCGGGGGCGGGCATACCGGCCCGCCCCTTATCCTGCTGGAAAGGAGGAATGTGTTTTGAGTGATAACTGGGTTGTGCAAAACCTGCAGAACGCCCTGGACACCTGGAACAAGTACCTGTCTGAGATCTGGCAGCTCATCACCCAAAGTCCGGAGCAGTTTAAGGGCGGTACGATTTGGAGCGTCATTGTCAACATCAATGACGCGGTACGGGCCATTGGCCTGGCGCTTTTAGTGCTGTTCTTTGTAGTGGGCGTCATGCGCACCTGCGGCAGCTTTGCCGAGGTGAAAAAGCCGGAACACGCGCTGAAGCTGTTTATCCGGTTTGCCATCGCCAAGGGCGTTGTAACCTATGGGCTGGAACTGATGATGGCCCTTTTCAATATCGTCCAGGGGCTTGTTTCCACGATTATGAACGCAGCCGGATTCGGTTCGGCACAGCAGACGGTTCTCCCACAGGAAGTCATTGACGCGGTGGAAAGCTGCGGCTTTTTTGAATCTATCCCCTTGTGGGCGGTAACGCTCATCGGCGGGCTGTTCATCACTGTCCTCAGCTTCATTATGATTATGACCGTCTACGGGCGGGTTTTTTAAGCTCTATCGTGCGCCCGGAAGGGCTGCGGCGTAAGCCAAAGTAGCTCGCGGGCAATTTGGGATTCTGCCAGTAGCGCGGCAGTAGGAAAAGGTATTCCGAAGGGAGGTGCAAATTATCCTATCACCAACCGATTTATCCGGCGGGGAAACCCAATGGGGAGTGTAGCATATCGGCAACGTCGTAAGTTGGGAAACTATCTAACCACTACTGAACGGCAAGGTGAAACGTTGTGAATGAGGAATAAAGCTGGATTGCTTGAAGGGTAGTCCAAGGCGGCATACTTGAGCCGGCGGCGCAGGATAGTTGTATTCGCCGCATGCCGTGGCAATCGGTGACAGGTAGATGCCGATTGCGAAATACCCACGACAGCCAACCGCAGTAAGCGGATAACGGACGAAAACCCATTCCGACATCACAACACGCTGTCCCAAACTGCCTAACCGGGGATTGCCTAACCTGGAACGCCCTTATAGGCTATGGCTTTCAGAGCCTGAAAATCCGGTATGGCAACGGAGCCGCCGTAGTAGTCCGAGCAAGGGAAAGCCTTGCACATGGCGAAGGGCGGCAGGATATCAACCAAACTATCAATGGAAAGGTGCGTGAGGCACTATGAGAAGTCCAAAGAACGTTTTGGAAAGTCTGACATCAAAAGCAGCAAGCAAAGATTACCACTATCAAAGGCTCTATCGGAACCTGTACAATCCGGCATTTTATCTGCTGGCGTATGAGCGTATCCAAGCAAAACCCGGCAACATGACAGCCGGAAGCGATGGGAAAACAATCGATGGCATGAGTATGAAGCGAATTGAAGTCCTCATTCAAAAACTGAAGGATTTCAGTTATCAGCCAAAACCTGCCAGAAGAACGTATATCCCAAAAGCAAACGGAAAAACACGTCCTCTTGGTATTCCGTCCTTCGATGACAAGCTGGTGCAAGAGGTGGTGCGCATGATACTGGAAAGCATTTATGAACCTACCTTTCACGTTACTTCCCATGGATTCCGCCCAAAGCGGAGCTGTCATACGGCCCTGCAATATATCAAGCGGAACTACACGGGGGTCAAATGGTTTGTTGAGGGTGATATCAAAGGATGTTTTGACAACGTTGACCATCATGTGCTGGTGCAGATACTGCGCAGGCGCATTGCGGATGAGCATTTCATCGGCCTAATTTGGAAATTCCTGAAAGCGGGATATATGGAAAATTGGGAGTATCACAACACCTATTCCGGCACCCCGCAAGGGTCGCTGATTAGCCCAATTCTGGCGAATATCTACCTCAATGAACTGGACGTATTTATGGCAGAGTATGCCAAATCCTTTAACTGCGGTACAAAACGGAAAATTAACCCGGCCTACAAAAAGCCGTTGGATGTCCGGCGCGGAAAACAGGAATGGCTGAAACGCAATGAAGCAAAAATCAGTAAGGAAAAACGCCGGGAGGTCATGGCGCAGATACAGGAACTTAATAGCCGACTGCGCTCTATCCCTTACAGCGACCCTATGGATACGGAATACAGACGGGTTGTTTATGTCCGTTATGCTGATGATTTCCTGATTGGTGTGATTGGGAGCAAAGAGGATGCGAGGCAGGTCAAATCCGATGTGGGGACGTTCATCAAGGGACATCTTCATTTGGAGATGTCCCCGGAAAAAACGCTCATCACCCACGGAAGTGACTTCGCCCACTTCCTCGGATATCTGATTACAGTCAGCCGGGAACAAAACAGTACCCGGACAAAGACGGGTTTTACACGCCGAACCTATGTAGGGAAAGTCAAGCTGTACGTGCCGAAAGAGAAATGGCTGAACCGCCTGCTCTCCTATGGCGCGCTGAAAATCAGCTATGACAAAACCCATGGGAACAAAGAGGTATGGGAACCGGTACGGCGTCCGGGGCTGATACGCCTGGATGATATTGAGATTTTGAACCAGTACAATGCAGAAGTGCGGGGCATGTACAATTATTATCGGCTGGCAAACAATGCAACGGTGTTGAACTCTTTCCTCTACGTGATGAAGTTCAGCATGTACAAGACCTTCGCCGGAAAGTATCGGACGAGCATGCGGAAAATTATTCGCAAATACTGCCGCAACGGGGATTTTACTGTATCGTATTCAACGAAAAACGGGACAAAATCTGTGGTGTTTTACAATCAGGGCATGCGTCATAACGACAAAGTCGTTGTAACGGAAAACCCGGACATCATTGGCAGGGCCAATGAGAACCGCCGCTATACCCGGCTGATAGACCGGTTGCAAGGCCATATCTGCGAGTTCTGCGGAGCCGAAACAGAGGATATTGAAATCCATCATGTCCGAAAACTGAAAGATTTAAGTGGTAAGGCAGAATGGGAACGCCAAATGATTGCGCGTAAACGCAAGACAATGGCGCTGTGCCACTCCTGCCATGTAAAGCTGCACAATGGAAAGTTAGACTGATATCTGGAAAGCCGGATACATCGAGAGGTGTACGTCCGGTTTGGAGGGGAGCGTTTGGAAACCTACCGCAGTAATGCGGCAAGGCGCTGGGCGCTTACCCTACTTTACACGGCCATCGCGCCGGTGCCCCTGTCCACCTTTGCTGGGGAACCAACGCAGAACGTGGGCAAGAGCTTTATCAAATCCTATGCGGCGGTGTGCCTGGAGGGGGCCATCATCGTGCTGGCCTGTATTATCTTCTCCCTGTTCGCGGCTTCCCCGCCTGCCATTGACCCCAATGCGGCGGCAGTGACGCAGGTGTGGAGCTATATTGGAGAATTGGTCTTTAACATGCTCGTCCTCGTAGGCGCAGTGAAGATGGCCGACCGCGTGGTGCGCGAGATGATGGGCCTGTAAAGGAGGATGTATGAAGCGTTTTTTATATTTTCAAAGACGGAGTACAACAAGCGTTAAGAAATGGAGGGTAAGTATGAACATGAGTAATGAAAAGCTGATGAGGCTTGCCGAGCGCGCCCTAAAGCGCACAGAATCCTATCAATGGAACCGGGGGCTGGACATGCCGGATGAGGAAAACTATAAAATTCAATATTTATTGGTTAAGGGCAGCAAGAACTCTCCAGAAAATGCAGTTGCCTATGCGTCCTATGGAGGCGAGATCATGATCCTTTATCCCTTGCAGGAGGATAGACAGCCGATTGAAATCAACGAGGATGTCTTTTTCTTTGATTCAGAGCTATTTGAAGCTCTGGAGCAGGGCTATTCGGTGGCTTTCATGTCGCTGGAATCCCACTGCTGCATTTGGTATGAGATTGAAAATCTGCAAGATAAGCTGGAACATCCGGCTGGTGTGCAGAAATATCTGCATTATTGTAAGCAACACGGTATTACCAGGGAACGGTTAGCCAGGGAGGAATATTATGACGGCATGGACGCGATGAAACTCTATGACCGGCAGGCCGCCATAGGCTCCCAGGTCAAAAAGAAACAAGAGCTTGAGCGATAACAGGAGGTGGCATTTTGGAAGTCAAGATCAACCGCGAAATCCGCAATTACACCGAATCCATGTTTTTCGGTTTGAGTATGCGGCAGTTCATCTTTTCGGTACTGGCCTGCGGTGTAGCCGTGGGCCTTTACTTTATCCTGCGCCCCTATTTTGGGGTGGAAACCCTGTCCTGGATGTGCATTTTGGGGGCAGCACCCTTTGCTATGCTGGGGTTCATCACCTATCATGGCATGACAGCGGAACAATTCATCTGGGCGTGGCTGCGCTCGGAAATGCTGGAGCCGAAGGAATTTAAGTTCGAGGACAGCAACTACTACTATGCGGCTCTGAAAGATACCATCGAGGGGCAGCAAACCGGACGACCCGTCAAGCGTCAGTCCAAAGAACCGAAACATTTTCATAAACGGAAGGAGGCAAAGCATGATTAAGACACTCAAAACCATGTCCAAGCAGGACAAGGAACGATATACCGTACCCCGAAAGGTGCAGGATGTGATCCCCGTCCGCCGTATCTGGCCGGACGGTATTTTTTTGACCGGAAACAAGTTCTCCAAAACCTACCGCTTTTCGGATATTAACTATCTGGTGGCAAGCCGCGAGGATAAGGAGAGTATGTTCCTCATCTACTCGGAACTTCTCAATTCCCTGGATTCCGGGGCGGTGACGAAGATTACCATCAACAACCGGAGGATGAACAAGGCCAATTTTGAGCAGTCCATCCTCATGCCCATGCAGGAGGATTTCCGGGACGAGTATCGCAGGGAATACAATCAAATGCTGCTTGATAAGGCAACCGGAGCAAACGGGATCACCCAGGAAAAATATATTACCATCTCCGTGGTAAAGAAAGATATTGAGGAGGCCCGCGCCTATTTCTCCCGCGTGGGGGCCGACCTTATTTCCCATTTTGCAGCCCTGGGTTCCAAGTGCGTGGAACTGGACGCTTCCGAACGGCTGCGTATCCTGCACGACTTCTACCGCCAAGGCGAGGAGGCAGAGTTTTCCTTTGACCTGGCGGCTAAGGCGAAGCATGGCCATGATTTCAAGGACTATATCTGCCCGGACAGCATGGAGAAGAACAGCGACTATCTGAAGCTGGGGGATAAGTTCTGCCGGGTACTGTTTCTCAAAGACTACGCTTCCTATATTAAGGATAACATGGTGACGGAGCTGACGGATTTCAACCGCAATCTGATGTTCTCCATCGACATTGTGCCGGTGCCTACGGATGAGGCAGTGCGGGAGGTGGAAAACCGCCTGCTGGGTGTGGAAACCAACATTACGAACTGGCAAAGGAGACAAAATGCCAATAACAACTTCTCCGCTGTGGTGCCCTATGATATGGAGCTTCAGCGGAAAGAGAGCAAGGAGTTTTTGGACGATCTCACCACCCGCGACCAGCGGATGATGTTCGCGGTAATGACCCTGGCCATCACCGCCGACACCAAGGAGCAGCTTGACAGCGATACCGAGGCGGTGCTTTCCGTGGCGCGAAAGCATATGTGCCAGCTTGCGGTGCTCAAGTTCCAGCAGCTTGATGGCCTGAACACCGCCCTGCCCATCGGGGTGCGGAAAATCAACGCCTTTCGCACTCTTACTACTGAGAGTTTGGCGGTGTTCATTCCATTCAAGGTACAGGAAATTCAGGATAAAGGCGGCATTTACTTTGGAGAGAACGCCATTTCCCACAATCTCATCATGTGCAACAAGGCGAACCTCTTGAACCAGTCGGCCTTCCTGCTGGGCGTACCCGGCGCTGGTAAGTCCTTCAGCGCCAAGGAGCTGATCGCGTTCCTTATGCTCCATCCAGATTACGCCGAGGACGAAATCCTCGTGTGTGACCCGGAGGGCGAGTTTGGCGCGCTGGTGAAAGCCCTGGGCCGGGAAAAAGCTACGGTGGCCCATCTGGTGGCGGGCGGCAAAGACCGCCTAAACGCCATGTATATGGTAGAGGGCTACGGCGAGCAGAACCCCATCGTGGAAAAAAGCCAGTTTATCATGTCCCTCATTGAGCAGATCGACAAGCGCGGCGTGGGGCCGCAGCACAAATCTATCATTGACCGTTGCACCGCCCTGGTGTACCCGGAGGCGGAGAAGATCGGACGGGTGGCCACCCTCTGTGACCTGCGGAATAAGCTGCTGGAGCAGCCGGAGGATAAGGCCAAAGAAATTGCCCTTTCCCTGGAGCTTTACACCACCGGCTCCCTGGACATCTTTGGTCGGGAAAGCACAGTGGATTTGAACAAGCCCTATGTGGTGTTCGACATCCACGGCCTGGGCGAGCAGCTAAAGCCTGCCGGTTCCCTGGTCATCACCGATACCATCCTGAACCGCGTGACCCTCAACTGGAAACGGGGCAAGCGCACCCACGTCTTTATCGACGAGTTCCATGTGATGTTTGAAAATGAGCAGAGCGGGATCTTCTTCAACTCTGCGTGGCGGCAGTTCAGAAAACGCGGGGCCTACCCCACAGCCATCACCCAGAATGTGGAGTACCTGCTGGATTCCGTGCAGGCCAGCACCATGCTCAGCAACTCGGAGTTTATTGTTATGCTGAACCAGGCGGCTTCCGACCGGGAAAAGCTCTCCAAGCTCCTCAATATTTCCAGGGAGCAGATGAGCTACGTCACCAATGCGGACGCAGGCTGCGGCCTGATCCGTTACGGCAGCGCCCTGGTGCCCTTTGTCAATCGGTTCCCGCGCAGCACAAAGTTGTATGCCTTGATGACCACCAAGCCCGGCGAGGGCGTGTTCGGCGGAGAGGAGGTTTTCGTTGATTGAGTTTTATGTTGGAACATGAAGATTACGGATGATAGGACGGTATTTGGAAAGGCGTGTTTGCTGTTACAGGTGAATATGCCTTTTCCTTATGTAAAAACGGCAAAAGTCATATGAGAATAAAACTTATTACCAGAAAGGAAAAAATCAGTATTGAACTTGTTTTTGAAAGGACACGAGGCAACCTGTTTTTACAATCAGATTTATTGCATGGACTGCATGGAACTGTTAGCCGAAATCCCGGACGGCGCGGTATCTTTGATCCTTACCGACCCGCCCTATGGTATTTCCTATCAAAATCATTTTGCCAAGCATCCCCATCCTCTGCTGACAGGTGATACAGGAATTGACTACAAACAACTGGCACGGGAGAGTTACCGCATTTTACAGCATAACGCCCATGCCTATTTTTTTACCCGTTTTGACTGTTACCCAGAACACTATGCTTGTCTGCAGGAAGCTGGATTCCAGATTAAAAATTGTCTGGTAATCGAAAAGAACACCATTGGTGGCCTGGGGGATTTACAAGGGAGTTTTGCCAACAATGCGGAATGGCTTATATTTTGCCAGAAAGGGCGGCGGGCGTTCAACCACACCACACTTCTGCAAAACCGGAAAAAGGAAGGAACCTTATTCCATGCCGGACGTAGTCCCAGCAAGAAGTATAAAACGCGCTTCCCTGCCTGTTGGTTTGGCGAAGAATATCCCAAGGCAACCTACAATTCAACCTGGCAGAAAAAGAATCAGATTTTTCATCCTACGGTGAAAAATACCGAGTTCCTTTCGTGGCTGATTCAGTTATCCAGTATGCCGGGGGAGTTGATTTTTGACGGCTATATGGGAACCGGCAGCACCGCTTTGGCTGCCATTCAGACCGGCAGGCTCTATTTGGGTACGGAAATTCAGCCAGAATACTATGCGCTGGCAAAGCGGCGCATACAGGAGGTGAAAATGCCATTGGTCAGAAAAGGAAGCGATTCGTATGGAACTTATTTTTGAAAGGACAGTTTTGATATGAACAGACTTAATATCCGGTTTGCGTCCTCAGAACACCGGGATTTCTTTTTGGATATGATGAGCGAGGCCAAGCGGAACGACTGTTACCACCGGGCCTTTTTCTATGTCATGGGGATCGCCCCGGAAACAAGGGCCAACATCCGCCAGATGTTTGATTTTGGGCAGGACTGTATTGAACCGGAGGGTATGAACGGCGGCTGGCAGACCAGCGGCACCGTCCGGGTGTGCCGCCTTGCCTTCAATCTCTGGAACGGCTATACCGACCCGGAGCACAGCAACGCCTATTCCCCGGAGGACTTGTTCTGCTGTGAGTTTGGCCCCTACTTCATGGAGGGCATAAAAATCCGTTACCCGGAATACTGCCGGGAACTGCCGCCTGCCAGAAAGCAGGAGGCCCCAGCCCGGTAAACCGCTTTGATAGGAGGAACAGAAAATGGCTGAACTAACCTACACCCTGGGGGAACACCCCCAGATCAAGGAGCTTCTCTCCGTACTGGAGCAGAACAACCTTCAAAAGCAAAAGGAAGAAGTGCAGGCCCTGGTGGGCTATATGGACAGTCTGGAGGGGAAGCTGGCTCAGATGATGGAGGAAATGAAAGAAATGCGCCTGGAGGTAGGCAAGCTCCACGACAAGGGAATCCGCGCCCGGTGCGCCCAGCTTGTGACGGCGACGGAAGGAAAAATCCAGCAGACCCGGACGATGGTTTTCACCGCCAAGGCAAATCTTATTTCCTCTGCCGGGCGCATGGTGCAGACCTTTCGGGGAAAAGGGCGCTCCGCCCTGCGTCAAGCGGTGCAGGCTTTGCGGATTCCCGCCGTTCTCTCCCGGATGGAGCGCGGCTTCTCTCACGCTGGCAGGGCGATGGAACAGTGTGCCGGGAAGTTGGATGTGATCCGGGCGGAAATTGCACCAGGCGGGAAGCCACATGAAAAGCGCCGGACGCGCCCTTGTAGGCAAAGAAGTACAGCAGGCTCAGGAGTTGGAGGCCGATAAGGGTGTGCTTGCTAAGCTGCGGGGCCTATTTCTGTCCTGCGGCAAGATCTTTTCCGGGATGGAACGCGGCGCGGGCCGGTTGGCGGAAAAAGCAGGCGGTGAGAGATTTTCCGTAAAATCGGAACTTCGGGGGCTGAGAGCGGCACCGGCTGCACCGCACCGGCAGGCGGCCGGCAAAGAGCAGGCGCGATAAGGAGGGTAAAGAAAATGAGTAATAAAGTGAAAACCAGACTGATGATCGCAGGGGCGGCCTTTTGTGCCGCCCTTTTCCTTTTCTCCGGGGCTATGCTGGCCCGCGAATACCTCGACCAGAAACAGAGCGCCGAAGCCTTTGAGGAAGTGGCGGAACTGGTGAAAGAGGATACAGAACTTCCATCTCTGGAAGCTGCCGACACCCCGGAACAGACCCCGAAGAAAGTAACTGCGTTTGAAAAGTATGCGGAGGTGTACGCCCAGAACAGCGACCTGGTGGGATGGATTTCCATTCCCAGCACCCGGATTGATTATCCGGTCATGCAGACCAAGGACAGCCCGGATTTTTACCTCAAACACGCCTTTGATAAATCGTACAGCAGCTATGGGGTGCCTTATATCCAGGAAAACTGTGACATCGGCCTGTCCGACAATCTGGTGCTGTACGGCCACCACATGAACAACGGCTCGATGTTCTCCGACCTGTGCAAATACGAGAGCGAGGATTTCTACCGGGAGCATACGATCATCCATTTTGACACGCTGGATGGCTTTGGGGAGTATGAGGTGGTCGCCGCCTTTAAGACGGTGGCTTATTCCGAGGACGGCTTCAAGTATTACCACTTTGTCCATGCGGAGAGCGCCGAGGCTTTTGATGAGTATATTGCCCAGTGCAAGGCGCTGGCCCTCTATGATACGGGCGTGACTGCGGAATATGGCGACCAGCTTATCACCCTCTCCACCTGCGAGTATTCTCGGACCAACGGGCGGATGGTGGTTGTGGCCAAGCTGCTGGAGGAATAAGGGCGGCCCCGCCCTGGGAAGGAGGTGAAGCCCATGGGCAAGGGCATTAAAACAAGAGTTTCTGAGAAAAAAGGCATTAAAGCGATTGATAAAGCGGCGGTTGCTTCTGAACGGATGAAGGAGGCATATATCCGCACTAAGGATAAGGCCGACCACAGCCTGTATGCCGAGGAGGGTTCCCCCGGTGAGTATGCGTCCGACCGCCTTTCCGCTGGGGTGGATAATGTCACCCATGAAGCGGTCCATCAGTTTGATAAACAGGGCCGCAAGGGGGTTCAAACGACCAAGGAGAACATCTCCAAGGTCAAGGAGAAAATCCAGAAGCGGAAAGCCGCAGCCGAACAGCCGAAAAAACAAGCGGCTCGGCAGGCTGGGCAGTCCACCGCACGCTGGAGTGGCCGTCAGGCAGCGGATACGGTTTCCGAGCCGGCCAAGGCGGTCCGTCAGGAGCGCAGGGCCATCAAGACCCTGGACCGCGGCAAGAAAGGCATTAAGACAGTGGACAGGAGCCGCAAAACCATCAAGCAGGCTTCTTCCACAGCCAAGGGGACGATAAAAACCACCAGCAAATCTATCAAAACGGCGGAAAAGACTGCCAAGGCCAGTATCAAGACCAGCCAGCAGGCGGCCAAAGCTGTCCAGAGGACTGCCCAGGCCACGGCGCGGGCTGCCAGGGCTGCGGCCCATGCCGCCCGTGTAGCGGCCCGGACTGCGGTGGTTGCGGCAAAGGCGGCAGTTAAGGCTACGGTTGCGGCGGTGAAAGCCATTATTGCCGCGACCAAGGCGCTGATCGCGGCAATCGCCGCTGGCGGTTGGATTGCTGTGCTGGTGATTATTGTGATCTGCCTCATCGGTATGATTATCGGCTCCTGCTTTGGGATTTTCTTCTCTGGGGAGGACTCCGGCACCGGACAGACCATGCAGACCGCCGTGCAGGAGATCAATACCGAATACCAGGAAAACCTTGACGAGATTAAAGCGGCCCACAGCTATGACGTGCTGGAGATGTCCGGGAGCCGGGCGGTTTGGAAAGAGGTTCTGGCGGTTTACGCGGTAAAAACTACCACCGACCCGGACGCTGCCCAGGAAGTGGCCACTATGGACGATTCCAAAAAGCAGCTCTTAAAGGATATTTTCTGGCAGATGAATGAAATCTCGTCCAGTACCGCTACCCAGACGGAAACCATCATTGAAACCTCAGATGATGGAAATGGAAATATCGTAGAAACGGAAACGACTGTCACCCGCACTTATCTGTATATCACCGTCAGCCATAAGACTGCGGAGGAGATGGCCAATCAGTTCGGTTTTGACGAAGATCAGCGGGAACAGATGGCGGAGCTTCTGGATGACGAGAATAATTCCCTTTGGTCACAGGTACTCTATGGTATTACCGGAGGCGATGGCGAGATCGTTACCGTGGCGCTTTCCCAGGTGGGGAACACAGGCGGCGCTCCCTATTGGAGCTGGTACGGCTTTAACAGCCGGGTGGAATGGTGCGCCTGCTTTGTGAGCTGGTGTGCCAATGAGTGCGGTTATATCGACGCCGGTGTTGTTCCGAAGTTTGCGGCCTGCGCGTCCCAGGGTGTACCCTGGTTCAAGGAGCGCGGGCTGTGGCAGGATAACAGCTACGAGCCGCGCCCCGGCGACATCATCTTTTTCGATTGGGATGATGGAGGCCAGGATGGTTCTTCCGACCATGTGGGGATTGTGGAGAAAGTGGAGAATGGCCGTGTCTACACCGTAGAGGGCAACTCTGGTGATTCCGTGCGGCAGAACAGCTATCCCATTGGGTACTATGAGATTTATGGGTACGGCACCCCGGCCTATTAACAACCTCAAAAAAGAAAAGCCCAGCCGTGCAGTGCGGCTGGGTACATAAAGCTGCTGGAGAAATAAAGCAAGAGCATACCTTGAGGAAATGGCACGGTATCAATATCTTGCCCTTGCCTATCTTTTCCTGCCTTTTATGTGCTCAACCCAAAATACTGTTGACAAGGCAACCGATCCGTGCTATCATATCGGTGATATATATCGGTGATATATATCGGTGATATGTTGGATGGAAAGGAATATTTAGATATGGCTGAGCACACAGAAACCCAACGTAAAATTCTTGAAATTGGGAAACGGGAATTTTTAACGAAAGGCTTTAAGGATGCCTCGCTCCGCAGTATCGTTAAGGAAGCTGGCTTTACTCAGGGGGCGTTTTATGGATATTATCCGGACAAAGCAGCGCTTTTTGAGGCGCTGGTCTCCGAGCCTGCAGATGGTCTGATGGAGCAGTTCAAGGCGGCGCAGCAGGCACATTTCGAGTTGATTCCGGAGGATAAAGCGGCTCAAAGCAGAGAATTATCAACAGATTATTTAAATCATTTTATCAATTTTATCTACGACAATTTTGATGCTTTCAAATTGGTGATATGCTGTTCCGAAGGAACAAAGTACTCCAGTTATATTCATGATCTGGTAGAAATTGAAGTTACCCAGACAGAACTTTATTATGAACGGCTTCGACAGCTTGGTAAGCTGGAGGGGACTGTCAGCCGTGAACTTCACCACATGATTACAAGCGCCTATTTCACCGCTGTTTTTGAAACGGTGGCTCATGATATGACGAGAGAACACGCAATTCAATATGTAAATGAGCTTGCCACTTTCTTTAACTGCGGCTGGGAAGGCATGTTAAGGCTCAAATGAGCCTTAATTTTCACTCTAAAGGTTAGCTTCACCTAACTAAAAAATCAGGAGGTTATTATCATGAACAAAAAATCACAGAAACTGCAAACACGGGATTTTATTTCCGTCGGTATCTTCTCGCTTATTTATTCGGCTGTCGCATTTATCATCGGTGGAATTGCGCAGATGACGCCCATTACTTTCCCGTTCATGCCAATGATCGTAGCTTTGTTTACAGGAACCGTATTTATGCTCTATATAGCAAAAATTCCTAAAAGAGGGGCTATCACAATTCTTGGAATTATTTCGGGTATTCTTTTGTTCATTACCGGGATGTTCTGGATGATGTCAGCATTTTTTGTGGTGTTAGGTATTATCGCAGATTTTATCTGCGCGTCCGGTGGATTTAAATCTTTTAAAAGAAATATGACGGCTTATTGCTTATTTGCGTTATCTCCTATGGGAGCCTATGTTCCAATGGCTATTATGCCTGCGCAGTTTGACGAGTTTATGAGCAAAAAAGGAGATGTATCTTCTTTCGCTGGTGTAATTGATTCTATTGGCGCAAACTGGTGGGCCATCCCGGCGATGCTGATTGGGACAATTCTCTGTGCTTTCATTGGCGGCTTTATTGGCAAAAAACTGTTGTAAAAGCATTTTGAAAAGGCGGGGATTGTTTAAATGAAGATAGATCCCCGCACAAAATTACTTATTTTAGCTATAACCAGTATTTCCGTCTTTCTGAACGGGAGTATTACGATTGAGTGTATTTTGCCGCATTACCTTTTTTACTGTTGCTCAGTACAAAGAAGATTTATACGGCTTTAAAATATGCAGCATTGTTTCTTGCCTTACTGGCAATTCAGCTTTGGCTTGTTCCTTTATTGCCAGTGAGTGCTGGCGGCATTATTTATATGTTTGCAGTTTACATTCGCAAGCTGATCCCCTGTTTTATGTTAGGGAGTCTGCTTATTTCTACCACGCGTGTCAGCGAATTTTTAGCTGCGGTTGGAAAGCTCCGCTTGCCGAAAGGGTTCACGATTTCTCTTTCTATCACTCTGAGGTATTTTCCTACGATGGGGGAAGAATGGAATTCGATTAAGGATGCAATGGCTCTGCGGGGAATACCTGTAACAGCCGCAGGGATTCTCCGCCATCCTATGCGGACGATGGAGTATGTTTATGTCATGAGTCTTGTGGAGGTAGAGCACTGAATTTCCTAGGGGGGCGTCAAAGCCTACCGAAGAATATCAAACTCCGAATGCCATGTAGATAAGACCGGGAGTCAGACCGCACGAGATAAGTTGGGCGGTCAAAAGGGAAAGAGCCCAGACCTTCAGTTAAGGTCCCAAAGTGTACGTTAAGTGGAAAAGGATGTGGGGTCTCGAAGACAACCAGGATGTTGGCTCAGAAGCAGCCATTCATTCAAAGAGTGCGT
>ENA-OQDT01000388-OQDT01000388.1-human-gut-metagenome-genome-assembly--contig:-NODE-388-length-29057-cov-6.537470_pt1 | contig 29057 bp, 22 predicted proteins | sample MGYA00242786_ERZ504617 | MGnify/ENA primary metagenome ERZ504617 (study PRJEB26092, sample SAMD00036337) | human gut metagenome | host: Homo sapiens | study: EMG produced TPA metagenomics assembly of...
TCCGCAAATTGGATCACAGCATGATCTTTGTACTGATTGCCGGAAGTTACACTCCAATATGCCTGATCGTTTTAAAGAGCCCGGTCGGATATTTCCTGTTTGCACTTGTCTGGGCGATCGCACTGATCGGTATTATTGTAAAAATCTGCTGGATCACCTGCCCGAAATGGTTTTCCTCTGTGCTCTATATCAGCATGGGCTGGATCTGCGTGCTGGCTTTCACACAGATCGTGAACTCCCTTTCACCGGCAGCATTTGGCTGGCTTCTGGCAGGCGGTATTATTTACACGGTCGGCGGTGTCATTTACGCTTTAAAAGTACCGCTGTTTGATGCCAGACATAAAAACTTTGGTTCACATGAAATCTTTCATCTGTTTGTCATGGCAGGAAGTGCATGCCACTTTATTCTTATGTACGTTTATATCGCCTGATGACAGGCAGATAAAACACCTGCTATCTTTACATGCCCTTAACTTAATTTTCCGAGGTTCTGGCTGCGATCAGAGCCTCTTTCTCTTTTCTCGTCAGTTGTTTGATCGCATATTCCCGGCGCATTGCTTCTTGTTTATCCTGAAATTCTTCATAATAAACCAGGGTGACCGGTCTTCGGTTTCTGGTGTATTTTGCCCCGGATTTTCCACCATTATGAGCTTTGAGACGCTTGTCCAGATCATTTGTCCATCCGGTATAAAACGTGCCGTCACTGCACTTCAATATATAAGTGTAACACATAGTACCTTCACTGTTATTCCTTTTCTATGTAAAGCGGAGGAGCTCCTCCGCATTATTTCAAGCAATCGGCAAGGCGGTATTTTCTCATAAATCAATGTCAAAACCTGTAAAACGGATCCGATTGCAAACATTGCCTGCTGCGCCTGCTTCTCCTTATGGATAGCATAGCTTAATATAGTATACGCGCTCTCTCACTTTTTGTGAATAACACACTACTCAAGATAAAGAAATGGATCTTCTGCCACTCCGTCTTTCTCCATGGCAAAATACAGGTTTGATCCTTCTTCACAGTAATATTTCGTCGGCTGTGCCACATATCCCAAAAGCTGCCCTCTCTCAACCACATCACCTTCTGCTACTGCTACATCTTTGAGCTGTCCATAAAGAAGCGTATAGCTGTCTCCAAGATTCATACGGATTGTTGTTCCAGTTTCTTCGCTTGTGGTGATAGAATCTACGATTCCTTTGGCTGCCGACACTACCTTTGCTCCTTCTTCCGCACCAAAGATCAGTGCCGGATTGTATTTGTACTGGTCAAGTGTCGCAAAATAAACGGTAGAATCCATGCTGTAATCCATAAGCACTTTTCCCGCTACCGGCCACTGAAGTTCCTGGGTAGATGCAAAATTTACTGTTGGACTGATCACTGCTTCTGCCGCACCGGAAGCAACATCCTGTACTTCATCGCCCGTATCCTGCCCTGCCATATCTTCGGCATCTGCTGCTTCCGTTGTCATTTCTTCCGTTTCCTCTTCCATTTCCGTCTCATTTTGTCCAGACCGCGTAAACGGATCAACATCCATTTCCGTTGCTCCATCTGCCAGATTTGCTTCTGCTTTCGGAGTCAGAACTGCCTCTGCATCCGTCTCTTCCGGATTCTGATCAAGGTCAACCAGATTCTGTTCTTCTGTTTTTGACTGATCTGACAGATCCAGTGCGTAATAAGTTGTTATCGATGCCGCCCCCACAAGACACAGTGTTAGTACAAGCATTGCACCATTTTTCCGTGTAAACCGTTTTTCATCCTTATTCTGCATATCCCTTCACCTCATAATTCAAATTTTGCAACCAAACAGTTACCTTATTGTCATTTTTTCCGGTTTTGGATTTTTTATGCGAAATAAAAAAGCAAGAGTGGGACATTTTTCAATGAACCACTCTCTTCAAAAATTTCTTCTTTTCAATTATGCTGTTCTGCGTTTCGTTCTGACTATGCCAGACCATTCATTCTGTTATATGCATTGCAGATCCGGTTGCTGTTGTTGATCAGTATGTTCATGGCAATCCAAGGTCCAATGCCGCATAATAAAACACCAAACAGACACCACATCAATACCGTAGTTCCATTTTCCTGGAAAGACATGCCATAACGACCTGCATTTGCTGCCAGTCTGTTTCCAAGTTTGTATTCCCAGTAAAAAGAATAGATGCCGCATGTCACAAATGAAAGAACAATAAATGCTACCAGACCGGAAGTCTGCTCGCCATCTCCGTCACATGCAATATTGACATCATGTGCCATTTGGTAAATAAAATAATATCCGTAAATACCACATGTGATCAGGTTAAGAAGAATATAGGATACAATTCCTCTGTCATCCTTCAGGCGTTCTTTTCCCATTGGGTTGTAGCCGCCATTTGCATTATTATAACCGTTGTTATAACTATTATTGTAACCGTTATTATAATTATTGTTATAACCACTGTTATTAAATGACTGCTGTACTTCCTGTACTGCACTTCCAAGTTCTTTCTCCGTTTTGTTAAATGCATCATTTGCCATATTTACAAACTGCTGTCCAACAGAACAGGATGCACCGCATGACGGACAAAATTTGGAATTATCTGGTATCTGCGCACCACATTTTGGACAAATCATAACTCGTTCCTCCTCTCTGTAGATTTTACAAAATGAGCCTTAAGATTCGAAAAACGATATTATTTTCCGGTTGAAAGACAACAATATCATTTGTCCCGTCCATAAGTCTTATTACATAGATAGTAGCATATAAAAAAATCCATTGTAAATATAAAAAGTTTATAAACTTTTTTATTTATGTGTTTTTTTAACGCTGTGATAATCAAAAACAACGGAGGTGTAAAGAACAATGGATGGTAGTAGAAAGCTTTTTTTATATCCAGCCTCAATACTGCCATCCATGCCCTCGACATTCCGCATCCCATACACGAAATCCCGGTAAGGAATTTTATCGGGCAGGTAATGCCCACAGCTTCCATAACTGCGTACAAACCTGCCACCGCCAGAATCGGCGCTATATATTCCTTTAATTTTTTCTTCACTTTTATTCGATTACGGTCATCTTATCGAGATGCCAGATTTCATCTACATACTGCTGGATGGTACGGTCTGATGTGAACTTGCCGCTGCATGCGGTGTTCATCATTGCCATTCTTGCCCAGCCTGTTTCGTCGCGGTATGCTTTTTCTACTCTCTCCTGAGCTTCTGCGTAGGACTTGAAGTCTGCCAGGATAAAGTAAGTATCTGCTCTGTCGCTGCTGTTTGTGTTCAGCAGAGAATCATAGATGTCACGGAATCTTTCTGGATCATCCGGAGCATATTCTCCGTTGATCAGCTGCATCAGCACGCGGCGGATATCCTGGTCGTTGTTGAAGTAATCCATCGGATTGTAGCCGCCGTTGTTCTCATAATTGATAACTTCCTGTGCAGACAGACCGAAGATAAATGCATTCTCTTCGCCAACTTCCTGAACGATCTCTACGTTTGCACCATCCATGGTTCCCAGTGTCGGTGCGCCGTTCAGCATGAACTTCATGTTGCCTGTTCCGGATGCTTCTTTACTTGCTGTGGAAATCTGCTCGGAAACATCTGCTGCTGCGAAGATCCATTCTGCATTGGATACACGGTAGTCTTCGATAAATACCACTTTCAGTTTTCCGTTGATGCTCTTATCGTTGTTGATCACGTCTGCAACAGAGTTGATCAGTTTGATCGTCAGTTTTGCACGGCGATATCCGGCTGCTGCTTTCGCACCGAAGATAAAGGTTCTTGGGTAGAATGGCATTTCCGGATGATCTTTGATCTTGTTGTACAGATACATAACGTGCAGGATGTTCAGCAGCTGACGTTTGTACTCATGAAGTCTCTTAACCTGTACATCGAAGATAGAACGAGGATCTACATCAATACCATTGTGATCACTGATGTATTTTGCCAGACGCAGTTTGTTCTGGTATTTGATGTTCATGAACTCCTGCTGTGCTTTTTCATCATCCACATAAACTTTCAGTTTGGAAATCTGAGCCAGATCTGTGATCCATTCGTCACCGATATGATCTGTTACCCAGTCTGCCAGCAGCGGGTTTGCATGAAGCAGGAAACGTCTCTGTGTGATTCCGTTTGTCTTGTTGTTGAATTTCTCCGGCATCATTTCGTAGAAATCTTTTAATTCCTGGTTTTTCAGGATTTCTGTATGCAGTGCAGCAACACCGTTTACAGAGTAACCTGCACAGATAGCCAGATGTGCCATCTTAACCTGTCCATCGTAAATAATAGCCATCTTGCGGATCTTTTCCTGATTGCCCGGATATTTCTTCTGGATCTCTTCTACAAATCTGCGGTTGATCTCCTCAATGATCTGGTAGATACGAGGAAGCAGTCTTGAGAACAGCTCGATCGGCCATTTTTCCAGTGCCTCTGCCATGATAGTATGGTTGGTGTATGCACAGGTCTTTGTGGTAACTTCCCATGCTTCATCCCATTCCAGTCCTTCTTCATCAAGCAGGATACGCATCAGCTCTGCTACTGCAACGGTCGGATGTGTATCGTTCAGCTGGAAGGTTGCTTTCTCATAGAATTTGCGGATATCAGAATGATTCTTTTTATATTTTGCAACAGCTGACTGAACACTTGCAGAAATGAAGAAATACTGCTGTTTCAGACGCAGTTCTTTACCTGCGTAGTGGTTATCGTTCGGGTAGAGAACTTCTACGATATTTCTTGCCAGATTTTCCTGCTCTACGGCTTTCTGATAATCACCTTTATCAAAGGAATCCAGCTGGAAGTCATTGATCGCTTCTGCATCCCATACACGCAGTGTATTTACTACATTGTTATTGTAACCAACGATCGGAATATCAAACGGGATCGCACGTACAGACTGATATCCTTCCTGGATAAATTTGTTGCGTTTTGTTGCTTCGTCGTATTCTACACGGATATAGCCGCCGAATTTTACTTCTTTTGCATATTCCGGACGACGCAGCTCAAATGGATTACCGTCTTTCAGCCAGTTATCCGGCACTTCTACCTGATAACCGTCTTTGATTTTCTGTTTGAACATACCATAGCGGTAACGGATACCGCAGCCGTATGCTGCATAACCAAGTGTTGCCAGAGAGTCAAGGAAGCATGCAGCCAGACGGCCAAGACCGCCGTTTCCAAGTGCTGCATCCGGCTCCTGGTCTTCGATCACGTTCAGGTCAAAGCCCAGCTCTTCCAGAGCTTCTTTTACTTCTTTGTACTCTGTCAGGTTGATCATGTTATTTCCAAGGGCACGTCCCATCAGGAACTCCATGGACATATAATAAACCATCTTCGGGTCTTCTTCTTCGTAAACTTTCTGGGTTGCCATCCAGTTGTCAATGATCGTATCCTTGACTGCATAGGATACTGCCTGAAATACCTGCTGTTTTGTTGCGTCAACCAGTGTCTGGCGGTACAGTGTTTTCAGGTTGCTTTTCACACTCTCAATAAATACTTCTTTGTCAAATTTTTTGCTCACAGCAAATCCTCCTTATTTTTGTGTCTTTTCAACACCCATGCGTACACTTTCACCATTGATACTCCACTCTTTTTCGTATCCGGCAATGCTTCCGGCAACAATCTCATCTGCAAGGACTTCATCCTTGATCTCATCCATATGATCGTTCAGGACGGTGAGGATCTTTTCGTTGTCAGCTGCATACAGGCGGATTCTGTCCATCACCTCAAAACCTGCCTCTTTACGCATGGTCTGGACTTTACTGATCAGTTCTCTCACAAATCCCTCCTCAATCAATTCCGGAGTAAGGTTGGTATCCAGAACAACAGTAATATCGTTATCCTGCTCAGATACATAGCCTTCGATCTGTGCTGTATCAATCAGTAAATCTGTCTCATATAATACAACTTCACTGCCATTGATGTCAAGCGTGATGGAGCCTTTGTCTTTCAGCTCATCCATTGCCTGATTGCCATCAAGTGCAAAAAGTGCCTGTTTGATACCGCCAAGCAGTTTGCCGTATTTTGGTCCTACGGTTTTCAGCTGCGGTTTGAAGCTGTAAGAAGTAAAGTCTTTTACATCCTGTGTAAAGGTGACTTTCTTGCTGTTCAGCTCGTCACGGATAATGTCTGCGAAGTATTCCGGCAGTTCTTTCGGAGCTTTTACAAACATATTTGCGATCGGCTGTCTGTTCTTGATGTTTGCAGTATTTCTGCATGCACGTCCCATAACAACGATCTTCAGTACTTCATCCATGTTTGCTTCGAGTTCTTTGTCTACGTGAGCCATATCTGCCTTCGGGAAATCACACAGATGTACGCTTTCCGGTGCAGTCTTGTCAATACTGCATACCAGGTTGCGGTAGATGTCCTCTGTCATAAACGGGATCATCGGTGCGGCTGCCTTGGAAACATTTACCAAGGCAGTGTAAAGTGTCATGTAAGCATTGATCTTATCCTGCTCCATGCCTTTTGCCCAGAAACGCTCACGGCTGCGGCGTACATACCAGTTGCTCATATCATCTACAAATTCCTGAAGTGCTCTTGCAGTTTCCGGAATACGGTAATTTGCCAGATTGTCATCTACGGTCTGGATCATGGTGTTCATCTTGGAGAGCAGCCATTTATCCATTACGGAGAGTTTGTCATAGTCTAATGTATATTTTGTTGCGTCAAATTCATCAATATTCGCATACAGAACGAAGAATGCATAAGTATTCCACAGAGTTCCCATGAATTTACGCTGGCCTTCCTGAACGGCTTTGCCGTGGAAACGGTTTGGCAGCCATGGTGCACTGTTGATATAGAAATACCAGCGGATCGCATCTGCTCCGTAAGTCTGAAGTGCATCAAACGGATCAACCGCATTTCCTTTGGATTTACTCATCTTCTGACCGTTTTCATCCTGTACATGTCCAAGAACGATAACGTTCTGATACGGTGCTTTGTTGAACAGGATCGTGGACTCTGCCAGCAGGGAATAGAACCATCCTCTTGTCTGGTCAACTGCTTCGGAAATAAACTGTGCCGGGAACTGTTTCTCAAACACTTCTTTATTTTCAAATGGATAATGATGCTGTGCGAACGGCATTGCTCCTGAGTCAAACCAGCAGTCGATCACTTCCGGTACACGGTGCATCGGCTTGCCGCACTTCGGACATTTGACCGTGATCTCATCAATATATGGGCGGTGCAGTTCTACGGTTTTCGCTTTCTCATTTCCGCTCATCTCAAACAGCTCCTGGCGGCTTCCGATCGAATGCTGATGTCCGCATTCGCACTCCCAGATGTTCAGCGGTGTTCCCCAGTAACGGTTACGGCTGATGCCCCAGTCCTGAACGTTCTCCAGCCAGTCGCCGAAACGTCCTTTACCGATGCTTTCCGGAATCCAGTTGATGGTGTTGTTGTTGCGGATCAGGTCATCTTTTACGGCTGTCATCTTAATGAACCAGGATTCTCTTGCGTAGTAGATCAGCGGAGTGTCACATCTCCAGCAGTGCGGATAGCTGTGCTCAAACTTCGGTGCATCAAACAGAAGTCCTCTCTCATCGAGGTCTTTCAGTACAAGCGGATCTGCTTTTTTTACAAAGATGCCGCCAAACGGTGTATCTTCTGTCAGGTTGCCTTTGCCGTCAACCAGCTGTACAAATGGCAGTCCGTATTTACGTCCGACTTTCGCATCGTCTTCACCAAATGCCGGTGCGATATGAACGATGCCGGTACCATCTGTCAGTGTTACATAAGTATCACAAACAACATAAAATGCTTTTTTGTTCTGTTTTTCTGCATGAACGGCTGCACATTCATACAGTGGTTCATATTCTTTATATTCCAGGTCGGTTCCTTTGTAAGTCTGAAGTACACTGTAAGCATCTTCACCAAGCACCTTGTCAGCCAGAGCCTGTGCGATGTAATAAACACGTCCGTCTTCTTTCATCTGGACTTTTATATAATCCTCATCCGGGTTTACACAAAGTGCAAGGTTGGAAGGCAGTGTCCAAGGTGTGGTTGTCCATGCCAGAATGTAAGCGTCCTCGTCTTTGACTTTGAAACGTACAACAGCAGAACGTTCTTTTACGTCCTTGTAACCCTGTGCCACTTCCTGGGCAGAAAGCGGAGTACCGCAGCGCGGGCAGTAAGGAACGATCTTGAATCCTTTGTACAGCAAACCTTTTTCCCAGATGGTTTTCAGTGCCCACCATTCAGACTCGATATAGTTATCATCATAGGTAACATACGGGTTTTTCATGTCAGCCCAGAAACCAACCGTTCCGGAGAAATCTTCCCACATGCCTTTGTATTTCCATACGCTCTCTTTACATTTATCAATGAATGGAACCAGACCATATTCTTCGATCTGATCTTTTCCGTCCAGGCCGAGCATCTTTTCTACTTCCAGCTCAACCGGCAGACCGTGTGTGTCCCATCCGGCTTTACGCGGAACCATTTTGCCTTTCATGGTCTGATATCTCGGGATCATATCTTTGATAACACGGGTCAGAACGTGTCCGATATGCGGTTTGCCGTTTGCAGTTGGCGGTCCGTCATAAAAGGTATAAGTTTCACCTTCTTTACGGTTTTCCATACTCTTTTCAAAGATGTGATTCTCTTCCCAGAATTTCTCAACATTTTTTTCTCTGTCTACGAAATTCAGATTTGTCGAAACTTTTTCGTACATAAATAACCTCCTGTCCTTGTCACTGCAAGGAATAAATCCATCAGAAAATCCTTTCTGATATAAAAAGCTGCCATCCTGTAAAAGGATGACAGCCAATACTCTCATAACCACCTGTTACAACATACCTGCAAAATGCGATATGCGTTCCCGATAACGGGGGAATCCGGCACGACTTACTTTCCGCAATTCTGTAAAACCGCTTTCAGTCTGCAACTCCGAAGTGATATTCTGCCTGCGCTACTTGTACTCCTTCCCACCCACCGGAGCTCTCTGTGTCTTTTACGACAGACGTACTTGTCTTCTTCTGCGTTATTTCCATGTTTCGCCTGTTTTTTATTATATAGTAGATATTTTTGGGAAAAAGTCAAGGCAAAATTCCGTTTTAAGGGTTGTCTTTTTTCTCTGTAAAATGGTATACTGTTTTTTTAACATCAGAAAGCATATTACTTTGGAGGTTTTATGAAAAAATTTATTTTTACCCTTTGTCTTGCTTTGCTTCTCTGTTCCATACCAGTTCCGGCCCATGCTGCCAGACTGCGTGCACAGCCGAGTACAAAAGTAAGAGTCTTATTTATTGGAAACAGTTATACACAGCGCAACCGCATGCCACAGATTTTTAAAAAACTCTGTGACAGCTCCGGTCAGAATGTTGTGGTCCGCTCCGTGACCAATCCCGGCCATTCCCTGAATGGCATCCTGGATCAGGATACTGCAACCGGCAAAAAGATCCTGCAGCTTCTGAACACACAAAAATGGGATTACGTAGTCGTTCAGGATCGCCATCGTTTCCCGATCACCAAGCCCAAAAAAATGCGTAAAGCCATCAACGCTCTGGCCCCTTATATCCAGAATGCCGGTGCAAAAATGGTTCTCTACCAGACCTGGGCGCCACAGAAAGGACATCTTGATTATTACAAATACTCAAGACTGGTATCCAGCCGTTCTGATTACCAGAACCAGGTCAATAAAGTAGTTGCTGCCATTGCAAAAGAAAATAATGCCCTGGTTGCACCGGTTGGAACTGCATTTTTGCAGTGCAATAGCACATACTCGCAGTTGCAGCTTTTAAAAGATGACTATTCCCATCCTACCTGGACGGGCAGTTATCTTTCTGCATGTGTCATGTACGCAACGATCTTTTCCGCCTCACCAAGAGGACTTTCCTACACCGGAAAACTGAAACGTGCCACCGCTGCCAAATTACAGAAACTTGCCGCAAATGTCACAAGCAATGCCGCAAATAATGCTAATAATGATTACGTTTTACCGGACTATGATTACGAACCGGATGACGATGAGACACCGGATTATGATTATGAACCTGGTGTCAACCCGGATATCAATTCCGATTCTACCCTTGAGTCTGAGTCCGAATATATCCCTGAATCCGGATATACATTTCAATAATTGAAAAGATCAGCAATGTGAGTTCTTTCCAGACTCCGTTTGCTGATCTTTTTCTATTCTCAGGTGTTCCTTTTTACTGCTGTTTCTCTTCGGTGATCTTCTGGCTGTCGCTGCTTAAGATCTCCATAAATTCTTCTCCTGTGATTGTTTCATGCTCGTAGAGGAACTTTGCGATCTCATGCAGCTTCATAATGTTGTCTTCCAGGATTTTCTTTGCCTTCTGATGCTGTTCTTTGACCATCTGAACGACTTTCTGATCGATCAGCGTCTGTGTCTCCATGGAACAGGTAAGTGAGCTGTCTCCTCCCAGATACTGGTTGGAAACGCTTTCCATGGCTACCATGTCGAACTCTTCGTTCATACCGTAACGCGTGATCATGGCTCTGGCAAATTTTGTTGCCTGCTCGATGTCATTGGAAGCTCCGGTTGTGATCTCGCCAAAGATCAGTTCCTCTGCCGCACGGCCACCGGTGAAGGTTGCGATCTTATTTTCCATTTCTGTTTTGTTCATCAGGAAATGTTCGCCTTCTTCCACCTGCATCGTATAACCGAGTGCACCGGAGGTTCTCGGAATGATCGTAATCTTCTGAACCGGTGCGGAATTGGTCTGCATGGCAGCAACCAGTGCATGGCCAACCTCGTGATAAGAAACGATCAGTTTCTCTTTATCTGACAGGATCCTGTTCTTTTTCTGGTATCCTGCGATAACGACCTCCACGCTCTCCATCAGATCTGCCTGTGTCGCAAACTTGCGTCCGCAGCGTACCGCATGCAGTGCTGCCTCATTCACGATATTTGCAAGCTCTGCTCCGGATGCTCCAGATGCCGCTCTGGCGATCGCACTGAAATCTACGTTGTCAGAAAGTTTGATCTTCTTTGCATGAACTTTCAGAATGTCCACGCGTCCCTGCAAATCCGGCAGTTCCACCGGAATACGGCGGTCAAAACGTCCCGGACGGAGAAGTGCCGGGTCAAGGGAATCCGGCTGGTTAGTCGCTGCCAGAATCACAACCCCCCTGGAACCGTCAAATCCATCCATCTCGGTAAGGAGCTGATTCAAAGTCTGCTCACGCTCATCGTTGCCGCCGATGCGTCCGTCACGTTTCTTGCCAACCGCATCGATCTCGTCGATAAACACGATACATGGTGCTTTCTCGCTCGCCTGCTTAAACAGATCACGGACTTTGGCAGCACCCATACCGACAAACATCTCAACAAACTCGGAACCGGAAATCGAGAAGAACGGTACATTTGCCTCACCTGCAACTGCCTTTGCCAGCAGAGTCTTACCGGTTCCGGGAGGACCGACAAGCAATGCGCCTTTTGGCATGGATGCTCCGATTTCCTGATATTTACTGGGATTATGAAGGAAATCTACGATTTCCGTGAGCAGCTCTTTCGCCTCTTCCTCTCCTGCCACATCGGAAAATTTGATGCCGCTTGTAGATTTTACATAAATTTTGGCATTGCTCTTTGTGCCAAACATCATAGAATTCATCGGGTTTGCCCCGTCACTCATCCTGCTCATCATTTTTTTCGACAGCCATCTGCCAAATGCCACAAAAATCACGATCGGCAGTAAATAACTTAACAGAAAATAAACGACCGGAGACATCTCTTCTGTAATTTCATTTGAAAACGTTGCTCCTGCCTGGTACAGTCTATTTACCAGTTCCGGATCGTTGATCACACCTGTTTTATAGATTTGTGAATTGTCTTTATTGGTAAAGATAATCTCTGAATTGGTGATGTTTACCGACCCGATTTCTTTGTTGTTTGTCATCTGCATAAAAACATTGTAGCCTACTTCTTTTACCTGATGCTTCAGCACATTTGGAAAAACAAGCGTGTTGAGCAGTACCATGAGCGTTGCCGCAATGATCAGGTAATAGATAAAGGGCTTTTTCGGTGGTTTCACTTCCTGCATAATGCGCCTCCTTTAAAATACTGGGGTTAAACGATGCCATACGGATTGTTCCGTACTTCTGGCCCTGGAATCTTTATATCTTGAACCTGTATCCGACGCCCCAGATCGTCTCGATATACTGTGGCTTGGCTGTGTTAAATTCAATCTTCTCACGAATCTTTTTGATATGTACTGTAACAGTTGCAATATCTCCGATGGACTCCATATCCCAAATCTCGCTGAACAGCTCTTCTTTTGTGAATACATGATTTGGATGCTCCGCAAGGAACGTCAGCAGATCAAATTCTTTTGTTGTAAATGCTTTTTCTTCTCCATTTACCCACACACGGCGTGCCGTTTTGTCAATCTTGATACCGCGGATCTCCACGATATCATTCTTCGGCATATTCGTGCTGACCAGACGCTCATAACGTGCCATGTGTGCTTTGACTCTCGCTACCAGTTCACTTGGGCTGAACGGTTTGGTCATATAGTCATCGGCTCCAAGTCCCAGACCTCGGATCTTATCAATGTCATCTTTCTTTGCGGAAACCATCAGAATTGGTGTATTCTTGTGGTTTCTGATTTCTTTACAGATCTCAAAGCCGTCCATTCCAGGCAGCATCAGGTCGAGAATATAAAGATCAAATTCTTCTTCCAGGGCACGTTTGAGTCCAACGTCCCCTCTGCTCTCGATCTCAACCTCGAATCCGCTCAGTTCCAGATAATCTTTCTCCAGTTCTGCGATACTCTCCTCATCTTCTATGATTAGTATTCTGCTCATTTACAGGCACCTCCTGATATTTTCTAAGGACAAAGTACATCACTGTACCGCATCCCAGTTTACTGTTTGCCCAGATCTTTCCGCCGTGATCTTCGATGATCTTGCGTACGATGGAAAGACCGATTCCACTTCCTCCTTTGGAAGAATTTCGTGATGCATCCGCCCGGAAGAACCGGTCAAAGATTGCCGGCAGATCCTTTGCCGCAATCCCTCTTCCGTTATCTTCGATCTCAACCTGAATGAAATCACCCACATCTTTGACACGGATGCTGATATAGCCTTTCGGCTTATCCATATATTTAATAGAGTTTCCGACAATGTTATTGATCACTCGCTTCAACTGTTCTGCATCGGCGATGACAAGCACATCGCTTTCAACCGAATTAAAATAAGATAACTCGATGTTTTTGGATTCCAGATCCAGTCCGACCTCTTCCACACAATCATCAAAATATTCACGGACATTGATTTTGTTGAAGGTATATGGAATGCGGTTCGTATCAATTTTAGAATAAAAGGTCAGCTCATTGATCAGACGATCCATATCATTTGCTTTATTATAAATCGTGCGGATGTAACGGTCCATTTTCTCCGGCGTATCCGCCACACCATCCATGATGCCCTCCGCATAGCCTTTCAGGGCCGTGATCGGAGTTTTCAGATCGTGTGCAATGTTGCTGATCAGTTCTTTATTCTCCTTGTCATACTGTACCTTCTCTTCGGACGACTCCCTCAGTCTCTGGCGCATTTCCTCAAAATCACGGCACAGCTCACTGATCTCATCATCACCCTCTGCATCCAGAACAAAATCCAGATTTCCTTCTTTGATATTCTGCGTTGCTTCCTTGAGCTTTTTCAGAGGAATGTTGACTCCATTGTAAATCCACATCGTCAGCATACCGGCTGTCATGATCAGAATGATCACAATCGAAACAAGCATGTCTCTTGTAAGCGTCTTGATCTGATGAACCATCGTCAGGCTGGTGATCACAAAGACACTGCCCTCTGTCCGATCCGAAAAAGTCAGATCCATCTGCTTGACGAACGCCTGTACATCTTTTCCGATGTAAACGCCGCTGTCCGACTGGCTGACCACGTCATTATACTCCGGCAGCTCTGGAAACAGTTTATTCACGCTCTCATCGCTTCCGGAATAATAAAGGCTGTCTCCTTTTCTCACAATCAGAAAAGAATATTTCTCCTTCAGCCCGTCATTTATCTGATCCAGATAATCACGATCCAGAAATGCATCCGGAGCAGTGCTGCCCTTTTCCTTGATCTGTTCAAAATTGGAGTTCGTTGCCTTATTCAACACCTGCACGGAATCTGACATATTCTCATAAGTTACACCGGAAATGCCAAGATGATCCTCCAGATTGCGGATCTGATAGGTAGAAAATCCAACCAGCGATACTCCTGCAAGCAAAAGAGGCACACAGATAATAACAAAAAAGGCTATAACAAGCCTTGTCTTTAATTTCATAAAAATCGCTCCTTGCCTCAGTTTTAAATCCCTTTCAGTATAGCATATAGGCACGTGGGATACATATAAAGTTTTTCTAAAAAAAGATAAAAAAAATTATAGTAAACTTTTGCACACCGCCAAAGTTTACTATAACTATTTTCATCCCCTCCTATGATTCTGCCTCTTTGCGAATCCCTCTGGTATTTTTTTCCACTTGCTTTCTCGGTATCATGATCTGATGCGAACATCCCATGCACTGTAACCTGAAATCGGCTCCTACTCTCAGGATTCTCCATTCTTTGCTGCCGCATGGATGCTGTTTTTTCAGTTTCACAATATCCCCTACTTCATAATCCATCCTGTCCCTCCAAATTTATTAAAGATTAGAAAACACCTTTCCGATCGGTTCCTGGATCACCAGATCTGCATTTTTGTCCTGTGATGTGACACTCATGTTGATCACGGCCAGTTTGTTGCCCCTGTAATAATCGATCAGTCCGGCTGCCGGATAGACGATCAGGGAAGTTCCGCCGATGATCAGCACATCTGCATCCCGGATTGCCTGGATTGATTTTGACATAACCGTCATATCCAATCCTTCTTCATAAAGGACTACATCCGGTTTGATCATTCCGCCGCAGGAACAGGTTGGTACCCCCTCCGCATGAAGCATATATTCTGCATCATAGAATTTTCCACATTTCATGCAATAATTGCGATGCACGCTTCCGTGAAGTTCCAGCACTTCTTTGCTTCCTGCTGCCTGGTGCAGTCCGTCAATATTCTGTGTGATGACTGCCTTTAATTTTCCTGCCTTTTCAAGTTCTGCAAGCTTTTTGTGCGCCATATTTGGCTTTGCATCCAGACAGAGCATTTTATTTTTATAAAAACGATAAAATTCTTCCGGATTTCGCATGAAAAAGCTATGGCTCAGAATGGTTTCCGGCGGATAATCATACTGCTGATGATAAAGTCCGTCCGTACTTCGAAAGTCAGGGATCCCGCTTTCCGTTGAGACTCCGGCTCCGCCAAAAAATACAATATTATTGCTGCCGTCAACGAGTTCTTTCAGTTTTTCTGTGCCATTCATATAATCACCCTTTTCTTATACTGCCTTATAAGTCTCGATCAGCTTGCCCTGTACGAGGAATCTCGTCTCGGAATTTCCGGTACAGGTAGAAAGTGTCACGATTTTATCATCACTTGTCACTTCCATGTCACGCTTCAAAACAGAACGTGCAAAACAGGAATCGATATATTCCTGAAATTTCTTTTTATCCGAAAACTGAAGCTGATAAGTTTCGCTTGTAGCTCCTACTTCCTGGCAGGAAAAAATCTGATATTTATAAATTTTCTCAGGTGTATAGATCCAGAAATACGCATCGGAATCAAAGACTTCCTGATCACGGAACTGTTTTAATTTTCCGAACATAGAAAGATTTCTCATATTGTGTCCGTAAATGATCGTATTCGGATCGGAAAAATCTTTTTTGCATCCGTGATCCATAAAAATACATCCTGCGATGTTTGGTTGTTTTTCAAACGTATTGTGCAGGTAATAATCGTTATCTTCACCCTGTGTAACCGGATAGCTGATATCGATCGCTCCGACCTTCAGCCAGGCAATGATATCCTTGTTAAGAGATTTTAATCCGGTAAAATCAATCGGATTTTTCATCGTTGGCTCTTCCGCTTCTATTTCTTCGAGCATACCTTTTTCGTCGATATATTTCTTCTCCAGCGCACTGTATTCGTCACTTCCCTTTTTGTATTCCTGATAAATGGAAAACAGTTGAAATCCGGAATAACAGAACACACCAAGTGCCACGATCATGATCAGCGTCCGGATCACATCTCCGGCGGTACGCTTCTTTTTTTTGTTTTCTTCCATAAATATCCCCCCAGACTAAAGTCGTTTCAGACGCACCACAAAACGGGTGGACTGAATATCACTAAAGGCTTCTATCGTTCCTTCATGCAGTTCCACGATCTCTTTTGCTACGGAAAGTCCAAGCCCGGCTCCCCCTGTCTGACTTGATCTGGAATTGTCTGCGCGGTAGAACTTTTCAAATACGGTCTGCAGTTTCTGTTTTGGGATCGGATCTCCCTGATTGGAAAATACAATGACAACTGCTGCTCCTTCTCCATATGCACGCACATCAATATTCGTGCCGCGGTAACTGTAAGCAACTGCATTTCGCAGCAGGTTGTCAAATACACGGGCAAGTTTGTCCGGATCGCCCTCTGCCATAAGATTTTCCTCCGTATAAATATTTCCGGTCAGATTATTATCGGCAAATACGGCATAAAATTCATCCATGATCTGCTCCAGCATCAAAGACAGATTGATCTTCTCTTTCTCCAGGCGGATATTCTGGAGATTGAATTTTGTGATCTCAAAAAATTCGCTGATCAGTTCACTTAAACGGATTGCTTTGGTGTGTGCGATATGGATATATTTTTTGCGTTCTTCCTGCGGCATATCCGGTTTTTCATCCAGCATACTTAAATATGCGATCACCGATGTGAGCGGTGTCTTGGATCGTGTGCCAGATAGACGACCAGATCATTTTTCCGCTGTTCACTCTCCTGTGCCATGCGTTCTTTTCGTGCCAGCGTCATTTTCATAATGTTCAGTTTCTCAGCGATCGGCTCCAGTTCCGTTTCCAGTTCGATCGGCTCTTTCGAACCGGAAAGCATATTGTCAATCCCGTCTCCTATGTTTTTCAGATAGTTCGCTGTCTTTGACAGTGCCGCATAATATCCGATCAGAAACAGCAGCATAAACCCGATCCACTGAAACACATCCCGGTTCGCACGGAATACATTCTGATAGATCATATCGGCTTCTGTCCCTGAAAGATTCATCTTCATCAGAATACCTGTGATCAGATTGGAAATCTTCCCCTGAAATAATCCATCAATAATCAGCGTGATGATCATTTTTCCGACCACCAGGCTCATCATCATAATGCCCATCGTCTGCAGCATCATTTTCCATTTCAGTCTGCGATATTTATTTTTCAACGCGGTATCCCACTCCCCATACGGTCTTGATAAAATTGCTTGTTCCGGTCGGACCGCTCATCTTTTCCCTTAAATGACGGATGTGTACCATGACTGTATTGTTGCTGTTCTTATAATATTTTTCTTTCCAGACCTGTTCGAACAATCTTTCCGAGCTGATAACCTGTCCCCTGTTTTTCGCACAGAAGCCAGAGAATATCAAATTCAATCGGCGTTAATGTCAGATGTTTTTCATTATAAATACATTCATGCGTACTGCGGTTCAGAAACATATTTCCAAAATCGATAATATCTTCCTGCACCCTTCCGCCTGTATTGTATTTGGTAAACCTCCGCATCTGTGCTTTGACCCGGGCAATCAGCTCCAGAGGATTAAATGGTTTTGCCATATAATCGTCTGCTCCAAGCATCAGACCATTGATCTTGTCCATGTATTCTGTTTTTGCCGTCAGCATAATAACCGGAAAATTATATTTTTCGCGTATTTTCTGAAGAACCTCAAATCCATCAATATCCGGCAGCATCACATCCAGCAGTGCCATATCCGGTGCCGCTTTTTCAATGGATGCAAGTGCGGCTTTCCCTGTATAAAACTTTACGACTTCAAAGTTCTCATTTTTCAGATACAGTTCAATCACATCTGCGATTTCCTTTTCGTCATCAACCACTAAAATTCGGTTTCCCATTTCTGTACTTTCCTCCTGATACAGCCCATACGCACTTTTCAAGTCGAAGATATTACAGACACCCGGCTCTGTCAAGAAAACCGGGTGCCGCCTGTAAGACTATGCTTTTATTAAAGTTCGCAGTTTCCTACTGTTCTAGGGAACGGGATAACGTCACGGATGTTGGACATACCGGTCAGGTACATAACACAGCGTTCGAATCCCAGTCCGAATCCTGCATGTCTTGTGGATCCGTATTTTCTCAGATCCAGATAGAATCCGTAATCTTCTTCCTTCAGTCCCAGTTCATTCATGCGTGCGAGCAGTTTTTCGTAATCGTCCTCTCTCTGGCTTCCGCCGATGATCTCGCCGATGCCAGGTACCAGACAGTCCATAGCTGCAACGGTTTTGCCATCTTCGTTCAGTTTCATATAGAACGCTTTGATCTCCTTTGGATAATCTGTGACAAATACCGGACGTTTGAAGACCTTCTCCGTCAGGTAACGCTCATGCTCTGTCTGCAGATCGCATCCCCAGGATACTTTGTATTCAAATTTATCGTTGTTTTTCTCAAGCAATTCGATTGCTTCTGTATAAGTAACGTGTGCAAACTCAGATTCCACTACATGTTTCAGACGGTCAACCAGTCCTTTATCAACAAAACTGTTAAAGAACTGCATTTCTTCCGGTGCATGTTCCATGACATAGCGAATCACATATTTCAGCATGGACTCTGCCAGGATCATGTCATCTTTGAGGTCAGCAAATGCGATCTCCGGCTCGATCATCCAGAACTCTGCAGCATGACGCGTTGTGTTGGAATTTTCTGCACGGAAGGTCGGCCCGAAGGTATAGATGTTGCGGAATGCCTGTGCAAAGGTCTCGCCGTTGAGCTGTCCGCTTACGGTCAGGTTGGTCGGTTTTCCAAAGAAATCCTGGCTGAAATCTACGCCGCCTTCTTCTGTTTTCGGAATGTTATTCAGATCCATGGTTGTTACCTGGAACATCTCGCCTGCACCTTCGCAGTCACTTCCGGTGATCAATGGAGTATGCACATAAACGAAATCTCTCTCCTGGAAGAATTTGTGGATCGCATAAGCAGTCAGGGAACGTACACGGAACACTGCCTGAAATGCATTCGTTCTCGGACGGAGGTGAGAGATCGTACGCAGATACTCAAAGCTGTGACGCTTTTTCTGAAGTGGGTAATCCGGTGCGGAAGCTCCTTCTACCACAACTTCATCTGCCTGGATCTCAAACGGCTGTTTTGCTTCCGGTGTCGGGATCAGCGTACCGGTAACGATAACGGCTGCACCAACATTCAGTTTGGAAACCTGTGCAAAGTTATCCATTTTATCATGGTATACGATCTGCAGTGTCTCGAAGAATGTACCATCATGCAGCACTAAGAATCCAAATGTCCTGGAATCTCTGACGCTTCGAAGCCATCCTCCCACTGTGATCTTCTGATTTAAATATTTTTCCGTATCACGGTAAATTTCTCTTACTGTTACCAATTCCATTTTATAAACTCCTTTGTTTTCCATTTTTACAGCAGAATCTGGTTCTGCTGTTTTCTTACTGTTCTCAGTATATCCTAATCTTTCCGACGGTGCAAGCAGGATATGGAAAAGCTTGCGTACATTTTGCCTTGTTTTTGCTTCGAGACCATGAAAAATGTTCAGCATCTTCACCATTTTCTGTAAACGGTTCTGTGTAAAATCCATCACTGTGTCCGCCTGCGTCGCTTCAATAATCTCAAAAAGGGCATCCACGATCTCCTGCTGCTCCTCTGGAGAATACGACGCGATCCACTCATTGATCTGCTGATTCTTCTTTTCAGTCGCCGGGTTGATCTCTTCTTTATATACAAAATCCCCTTCTTTTACCACCCAGGTAAACATATCATGCTGCAGCACACCTTTCCCGGAACTTTCGACTACCCGATAACTTCCCGCATTATGCAGAAGCATGCCCACAAAAGAATCCTGCGGCACAAATTTTCTGACTTTCTTTTCGATCCGTCGGTATCCTTCTTTCTGATAAATATCTTCCCGGAATCCCGGTCCGTCGAAGCTGTACACTGCCCTGAGCCGATCCTGGATCTGCGGTTCTGTCTCCATCGCTGCAAAGACTGCCTCATTGCCGCCTTTGGAATGTCCGCCGAGGATCAGCGGAGCATCGCCTGTATACTCCGCAATATGCCGCAGATAGAGACGCGCCGCCGTCTGCGATGGAATCGGACTTTTCAGTGCCATATCAAAATCTTCCCTCCATCCGACGATCGTCTCATCTGTTCCGCGAAATGCCACATACACTGTCCCGTCTTCCAGAAGGAAAGTGACGGCAGAAAACTGCATCTGCATTTCTTTGTCTGTAAGATTGGTATAATAATTAAGCCTCATTTTCGCAAAACGCCGGCTTCGGGCCACTGCCGCATAAAGCCTGCGATTGTCTTTTTCATACCAGTCCGATACATACAGACTGTCGTATTTCGGATGTTTGCGAAGAGAACGCAAGGTCACACCCCTGCTGTCTTTTCCGTTCATTTTTTCGACGAGATCAGGCACAAGATCCTGAAATTTGAAATACGACAGCTGACACAGGATCAGGCTGTCTACATGGGAAAAAGGCCTTTCCCCAAAAGAAAGACCTCCATATTCCTTTAAATATTTTAATGTGTTATCCGTAAGTTTCATATTCATCACCTGCAGATTTCCTGTAAATGGTTGCCGTTAAAGTTCCAGCCTTCCGACTTCTTTGTAATCATCCGCCATATCGTAAATACGGATCTGTCCTCCGCCGATCAGATAAAAACTATTGTCAATAAAACATCCCCGTATTCCCTGTGTTCCATTGTATGAAGAACCATAGTATGAATTCCCAAGATTCTCCGTGAATACATTTTCAAAGCCTTTTTCTTCATCATAGCGGAAAATCATATAACTGGAATCACACATAAAACCAAAAACATTTTTTTCTGTGTCGATCATGGCAGCTTTGTAATCGTAGAACAACGGGCAGTCGTAGGTATCTTTGATCACAAATTTATGGAGCTGTTTTACATTGGATGGATCCGACACATCAAACATGGCAAGCTTGATGCCTGTATAGGCTCCGGTCTCCGGATCGACTTCATTGCCCACACCGAGCAGTTTATTTTCTCCGTAAAAATGCAGATAGGAAGAAAATCCTGTGATCTTCAGCTCTCCGAGTACTTTCGGATCAGCCGGATTGCTTAAGTCAACGGAAAACAGTGGATCTGTCTCTTTGAATGTCACAAAATATCCTGTATCTCCAAGGAATCTTGCCGAGCGGATTTCTTCCCCTTCAGCAATATCTGTGATGCTTCCGCAAACTTCCAGTGCATCATCCAGCACATACAGCGCATTAGTCTGTGTATCTCCGCTGTAATCTGTAAGAACTATTCTGAGATAACCATTGTACTCATTCATGGAAAAACTGTCATTCAGAAAACCTTTCAGATCTGCCGCGCCTTTCGCACGGATTTTTCCTTTCTGACAGGAAAATTTCAAAATCTGTGTCATTGTTGCATCGCTGCCCCAGTTTGCATTTGCAATATAAATATTGTCATTGCTCACATAAAAATGATCTGCAGCAGAAACAATCGCTTTTTTATCTATGATCTCATCTGGTCTGCGATTGCTCACTGAAGAAACCACCAGGTAAGAGCTGGTGTCCTGATATTCCGGAAGATAAATATCGCCAGATTCCAGTCTTGCTCCATTTACTGCCGGAATGTATGTGTCGATCTGAGACACATCGTTAATCTGCGGATAAAATTGTGTAAACAGATAGATCACATCCCCGTTTTTTCTTGAAGTGCTGTAAGTCCCTTTCTGTTTGACCGTTCCCCGAAGCTGCGGAACGGAGCGATCCGATATGTCATATGTGTAGATCTTAGTATAATTTTCCGTATTTGCAGTATAAGTATCCTCCTGCGTATCGTCACTGTCCAGTGTTGTCTTGCTTCCCGTCACGATCAGATTGAGAATATCACCGTCTACATACATTTCCTGTGGTGTCTCATTCAGTGCTTCCAGCATGATCGTTCCTTCTACTTCCAGGGTTTTCCCTTTCGCGCGGATCATGCGGACACTTCCGGTCGCTTTCATCACATACAGATATTTCCCGTCTGTCTTGATGATATCTGCCTCATCCACACCTGCTTCCTGCAGATTTGTTTTGGAGTAAGAAAGTGCTGTTCCGGTATTGGATGCACTGCTTCCCATATCCATCATCGATGCAGCAGAATCTTCGGCCGCCATCTCCGTTGTCACACCTCTTGCCAGATCTGCTGTCGCATACTCCCTGTCGTTCTGTGTGCTTTTCAGTGCATCAAAAACCTGCTGATAATTTTTCGCACCCTCAAACACGTAGACATCTTTGTCTTTGCCGGAAGAAGTCCCGGTCTCTTTTGCCATTTCACTTACCGCTTCGGTCGTCTGCTCTGCAAGCTGCACCGTTTCGTTTTCCTTTTGCTGCACCGCATCAGACAATACCATATTTCCTGTCTCTGTCTTATCTTTTCCATGCGTACCGGATAATCTGGTAAGTCCTGTCACGCCCCCGATAATCACCATCGCAAAAACGGCTGCCACTGCTCCCCACTGGGCATATCTTCGAAACCGTTTCTTTTTGTCTGTCGGCTGTTCTTCCAGCAGACTTCTGATCTGTTCCGGTTTTATCTCTTCCGGCGCATCTACATTTTTACCGGATTTTTTAATCATATCGAGCATTTTTCTTTCATCCATGCAAGTTCACTCCTCTCATGCAGTCAGTAGCTGCTCCATCTTTTTCAGAGCACGGCTCTTCAGCGAACGTACCGTATTTTCATTCATATCCAGCATGGCTGCAATTTCTTTTCCCGTATAGCCGCCAAACAGATTCATGGAAAGTACCAGACGTTCTTCGTCATTCAGTTTATAAAATGCCGCACGCACATCCATATCTTCACTTGTATCACGCTCTCTCCATGCCAGATCAGAAGGAAGTTCCAGGGCACGGTTCAGATAAGATTTCAGCCTTTTTCTGCATTTATTGACCAGAATGCGGAAAATCCATGCCTGAAAAGCACTCTCATTTTTTAACCCTTCAATCCCCTTCCACGCATCAAGTACCGTCTCACTCACCACATCTTCTGCTTCCTGTCTGTTTTTCAGCGTATACAGTGCAAATCGAAACATATCCTGATATATTTCCTGATATTTTGTGGCAAAATCTTCTGCATTTCGTTCCATTTGATCACCCCGTTCTCTCTTTATGCAGGAATTCTGCTTCCGGCAGTCTCCTTAGCATAATATGGCATATAAAAAACCGGATCTGTCTGCAGCCTTCTCCGGCTTTTCATTTATATAGTGTAAAATTTCTGAAGTTTTGTTGCATGAGTTTTGAAAAAAATTATTCTTCGATTGGATCAAAATAAGTAATAAACTGATTTCCTGCCTTTTCAAACAGATCCGCACTTTCTTCCAGTCCATAATAATAGGTTTCGGCTTCTCCCGGTTTTAACAGGATGGTATTATACTGATCGTATCCGGAAATGATCACCACACCGTCCGGTGTTTTTGCCAGCACCGGTGTTCCTTCACTGACATAATAAAGAACACTGTCCAATGTACATCCTGTAAGATCAAGTACCTGTTGATCCAGATTTTTCGCCAGCTTTTTCAGATTCATTTTTCCTTTGAGTATAACATCCGGAAACGTACTGATATCCAGTTTACATTCTGTCTTTTTATTTCCACGTTCCCATATAAGCTGCTGTTTTCTGTTTACCACCACACCAAGCTGTTCATCTGCCCTTTGCACTGCCTCACTGATCGAAGTGTGCATACTGTCAAGATGACCTTTTGCATAAACATAATAAATGTCTTCGGTACGCTCTTTTGCCTCTATGGCTACTTCACCGGTCACATCCGATTCCGATTTCACCTGTTTTGCATATAAAACCTGCGGCTCTGTTCCTTCTTTTATGGTTTCTCCTGTTTTCAGTATGGTTTCGGTCTGTTTCCGTTCCGTATTCTGGACTGCAAATCCATAGGTCGCTTCCTCATCCGCACTGCTGCTGACAATGTTATCAGATGTTGTTTCTATATATCCGCCTTCTGTTTTCTTTACGCGCTCCAGAGTCAGCAGTTTCTCATCAATCGTACCGCCTATGACATAGCAGTCGGATGGTTCATACTGTTTCAGTACTTCTCCGGAGCTGTCCACGATCAGCACCTTGTACATTGGGAAAACTTCGCTTCCTTTATCCTCAGTATCAATATCCGAATTTTTCGCTACACCGTACACCAGATCTTCATCAATAAACCCGATCGGGCGCAGCTTTTCATCGCTGTCACAAGTAAAAGAAATATCCTCTCCGCTTTCCAGGTCACGCAGCATCAGTACAGAAGAATCATATTTTTCATTTTCTTCCAGCCATGCAAATTTCCCCCCGGTTGAAGACCCTGCATAACATCCGCTGTTTCGGTCTGAAATTGTTTCCGTAACTGTATTTTCTGCAATATTGATATCATACAGGCTGCCCTCCAGCATCATATAAAAATGTGTCTTATCCCGGGACATATAAGCAAGTGTCTCCACATCCTTATCCAGAAGCGAAAATGCTTCCTGTGTCTCTACATACAGACATTCTGTGATACTTGTTGTTGCCGGATTATAGGTATAAACAGCTACACCGCACTCGCCTTCATGCTGTCCGCGGTTCATATAGCCACACAGCAGAAACGTCATGTTTCCATTTTCATCCACATTGACAATACGGATATTATTCTCATCATAAATAGATCTCGCGTCCAGTTTGCCATTCTGCAGGAAGCTGAATACCTGTGTCAGCTTACTTGTCTCTGTCTCGTAAAGCCACAGTGCCCCTTCCTGGGCAAAAGCAAAATATTTTTTCTGCGGATCACATTTGTATGTGATATCACGACTGTTGATTCCCAGACGGATACCGTTTGTTACCAGCACAGAATTCTCCGGATTGAAAATCTCATTGGTATCACGTTCAAAATCAAGGAGCATAACCTGTGACTGTGCATAACGCATACGATAATATTCGGTCACATGATACATTTCTGTTTCTTCTTCTGTTTCACCCTGTGTTGTAATCACATAATCCAGTTCCAGAGTTGCTGTATTTTCATTTAATTCTTTGATACCTGGAATCGGTTTTAAATAAATCTGCGGGCTTAATTTCCCCCACATAAGCTGTGCACCGGAACTGTGTATATCCATATGTGCCAGCGTGGTATTATCGCCTTCTTCATTCGGCTCGATCGTCTGCGAGATCAGGCCATCCTCATCGTTTCCCTTTAAGCACCTCTCATAAAATCCGGTTGCAAAATCAAGATATTTCTCTGCATTCAGATTGGTCTGGTGAATGATTCTCGTATAATAATAAATACTTCTCGTTCCTGCTGTCACCTTGATCTTCATGATATATTCCGTATTGATCAGCATGCGGTTCTGCACCGTCAGATCAGCCGTCACATATTCATCTGTTTTCCCCAGACTTGTAACCATAGTGTTCTCCTGGGATTTACTTCCATCTGCCGTAAGTACTTCAAAACTCACACCACTGATCTGATTTTCAAACGGTTCGATCTGGATGCTGACTGTCTTGTCATCCCCTATCGGTGTGAGTGTATCACGCATGGCTGTCACATCCATCTCCTGTGCATAACCATGCAGGCAGTTCATTTGTTTTCCATTTAAATTCACATAAATCAACGGAAACGTCGCCTGTGCCATGACCTCCGTCGTGTTGGCTGATTTTTTCCCTAAAAATTTCGACATGCCAAACACTGCTGCTGCAAATACCAGCACCAGTACGACAATCCGGATCAGTATTTTTTTCATCTGCATTCCCCTTTTCTCAAACGTCCAAGCAGCGGATCGACTCCCAGAAATTTCTCACAAACGTCCAGTTCTTCTATTTTATGTGGTTTTCCGGTTTTTACTGCACGTATCAGAATATTTTTCGGAGTATGTTCCATATCGACAAATTCCAGAATCTGTACCTGATAACCTGCTTCTTCCAGTCTTCCTGCGCGGAGTGCATCCGTCACAAGTGCTGCCATCCGTTCTTTGATCAGACCGTATTTCATAACCGGTTTCAGGATTTCATTTTCCATCTGTTTATTTAACTCATGCTGACAGCACGGCACAGACAATATTACTTTCGCATCCCACTCCAGTGCTTTCTCCAGGGCATAATCCGTGGCTGTATCGCACGCATGCAGCGTCACAACCATGTCCACTTTTGAAACACCTTCGTAATCAGCAATATCTCCTGTCAGGAAAGTCAGCTTGTCATATCTGTATTTTTCAGCAAGTACATTGCAGTGTGCGATCACATCCTCTTTCAGGTCCAGTCCGATCACCCGGATATCATATCCATTTAAGATCTTCAGATAATAATAAAGTGCAAACGTCAGATAAGACTTGCCGCATCCGAAGTCCAGGATCGTAAGCTCTCTTCCCTTTTCCATCTGCGGCAGAACATCCTGCACAAATTCCAGGAAACGGTTGATCTGGCGAAATTTGTCATATCTGGCATGCACGATCCTGCCTTCCGCAGTCTGCACCCCAAGATCGATCAGAAACGGCACCGGAATCCCTTCCTCCAGAATATAATGTTTCCTGCGGTTGTGCATCAGAACCGGTGCATCCAGCTTTGTCACACTCTTTTTTCGTTTGATCGTCACTTTTCTCTTTTTGCTGATCAGAACTGTGATCAGCTCGTCCTGCATCTGGATCTGAAGCTGCCGGAAATCCTCCTCCATAAATTTCAGGACATCACCTATCAGTTCTTCGCGGCTTTGATTGCTGTGAAATTCCTGCTTTCCCTTTCGTGCCGCAGACTGAAACATCAGACTTCCTTTTTGCAGGACCGGACGGATGCGCACCCTGGAAATGCCATCCTTGTCCCTCGCCCCACTTGCCGTCATATGTATCAGGTTTTCGCAGACACACTCTTCCAGCAATATCTTTAATTCTTCCATATATTTATTCTATATCCTTTCTTTTATAGGGACTGCCCTACTGTCCGGCAGTCCCTTCCATTGTAATGTCTTTGCTGTAAAACCACAACTTAAATTTTTTTAAACTGATGTCAGAGACTGCAGCCTTATTCTGCCTTCCGGTAAATGTTTTTGCATTTACCATCCTCTTCTGCAGTTTCTCCTTCTGCAGCGTCTGTGATGCATTTCCTGATATAAAAGTACCTCTATCATATCTCCCAGCCAGTTTTTGTGCGGCGGATAACGTCTCCGTACCTCCTGCTGCATGATCATCGCCTGATCCCGGTCATCCTCCTCCTCGACCGGATATTTCTCCTGCAATTTATCATAAATCCGGTTTTTGATCCGTTCCAGCATCACTTTGTCAGGATACTCATCGTACATCACACTGCCATCGTACTCCATCTGGTCACACTCATCTTCTGCCAGTTTCAGGATATCTTTCGCCACCTCCGGATATAATTCCCTGATTTTCTTCATATCACGCTCATTCTGCATTTCTTCCAGATAAGCCTGCGGATACATATTTGCCGGATAAGCAGGATACCCGTTCACCATCCCCATCCACGGCAGCATATTATTTTCCATTGCCGCCACACGTCCCTGTGTCGGATAATACGGCATAAAATCCCAGGGAAATCTTCTAAAAGAATCCACGATTGTCTCACTCCATCTGCAAAACATTTGGTATAAAATATGCTTTCCCCTGTGCAGACGTGCAAAAGATGGTATAATCACAAAAAGAACCTAAGCGAGGTGCCCCCATGCGTACGATCTTTCATATTGATGTAAATTCCGCTTTTCTAAGCTGGACATCTGTCGAAAATTTAAAAACAGGAAAAGGCCCGGATCTGCGTGAAATCCCTGCCATCATCGGCGGCGATCAGAAGACCCGCCACGGCGTTGTCCTCGCCAAATCCATTCCTGCAAAAAAATTCGGCATCCACACAGGCGAACCTGTCGTGAATGCCTTAAGAAAATGCCCGAATCTTGTGACGGCACCGCCGGACCATGACCTTTATCATGAGTACAGCCACCGCATGATGGACTTTCTGCACAGCCTGACTCCTGATATTGAACAGGTCAGTATCGATGAATGTTTCCTGGATTTTACCGGGATCGCCCATCGCTACGCATCCCCTTACACTGCTGCAAAATACATCAAGGACGAAATTCACAGCCGCTTTGGTTTTACGGTAAACGTCGGCATTTCTTCCAACAAACTCCTGGCAAAAATGGCTTCTGATTTTGAGAAACCGGATAAAATCCATACGTTATTTCCGGATGAAATTCCTCAGAAAATGTGGCCGCTTCCAATCGGAGAACTGTTCATGGCTGGAAAATCTTCCGTAAAAGCCCTGAACAATCTCGGTATCCGCACCATCGGAGAACTTGCCGCCTCCAACCCGAAACTGATCACCCTCAATCTGAAAAGCCATGGAACCATGCTCTGGAATTATGCAAACGGCATCGACAACAGTCCGGTCTGTTCTATCCCGGCAGAAGCCAAAGGGATCGGAAATTCTACCACTCTCTCCTCCGACCTGACAAAAGAATCCGAGGCCGTACCGATCCTGCACTCCCTTGCAGAAAGCGTCGCATCCCGCCTGAGAAAAGCACACAAAAAAGCCGGCAGCATCTGTGTGGAAATCAAATACTACGATTTCCAGTCTGTTTCCAGGCAAACCCAGATTGATATTCCGACAAATTCTACCGACCAGATCACCCAGATCTCCAAACGACTCTTCCACGAACTCTGGAACAGGCAGCCCGTTCGCCTGCTCGGCATCCGCACCACCAAACTCGTCGATGAAAACGAGCCGGTTCAGCTTTCCCTGTTTGACCTGGATTTTTCCGATACCTCCGCAGACAAGACAAACCAAAGCACCGCTTTTCCGAAAAAACCATCCCCGGAAAAACAGAAAAAACTGGACGCCGCACTTGATTCTATTCGCAAAAAATATGGAAAAAAAGCAGTGACAAGAGCAAGTGAGATGGAGTAAGAGATAAAATTTACGACTTTTTCAATCGATCATATAACACCATTTCTGTTCCATCAGAAAGATTTTTCTTTTTCTTATATAAAAGCGTCCACGAAAGCC